>Ga0180009_10000592_pt1 | contig 49342 bp, 50 predicted proteins | sample OS_PC_MetaG_FD_123537 | JGI IMG/M metagenome (GOLD analysis project Ga0180009, IMG submission 123537) | Groundwater microbial communities from the Aspo Hard Rock Laboratory (HRL) deep subsurface site, Sweden - OS_PC_MetaG | ecosystem: Environmental > Aquatic > Deep subsurface > Groundwater...
GACTCTCGACTTTCGACTTTCGACTTTAGACTTCGGCCTTAAGCCGCCGTAAATACGGGATAATCTTTTTGAGCGCCGCCGCGCGATGGCTCACGGCATTCTTTTCCAGGGGGGAAAGTTCCGCCAGCGTGCGCACCGGGCCCTGCCCGCGCCCCGCGTCCGCGCTGGAGGCCGCCACGGCAAAAACAGGGTCATAGCCGAAGCCCCGGGAGCCTGACGGTTCCCGGGTTATAAACCCTTCAAGGCACCCCTCCATGATGACGGTGGAACCGCCGGCGGAGGCAAGCGCCACGGCGCAGCGGAAACGCGCGGTCCTTTTTTCATGCGGCACTCCGTCCAGCGCGGCAAGAAGTTTTCGGTTATTATCGGCGTAGGAACTGCCCGGTCCCGCATATCTGGCCGACAACACCCCCGGCTTTCCGCCCAAAGAATCCACCTCCAGCCCCGTATCGTCGGCCAGCGCCCAGCGCCCGCAGTAAAGCGCCGCGCTTTTTGCTTTTTTAGCGGCGTTCTCTTCAAGTGTGTCCGCGCCTTCTATCACTTCCGGGGCTCCCGGAAAATCGTCCAAAGTTTTAAAATCTATGGCGCTCTCCGCCAGTATAGCCAATATCTCTCTTACTTTATTCTTATTGCGCGTAGCGAGCACCACTATGGGTTTCATAAGCGGCCTGGTAATACCTCTTGACAGAAAGATAAACTAAAAATATACAATAACCTATAGCTTCAAATCAAATGCTATGCTGTAGTGTTGAAAGGTAACTACTGGTTCCGGGTTCACGGTTCAGCGGTTCAACGGTTGAAAACCAGAGGACACAAGAAGAGCGTGGGAAAAAATAACCTTGAACCCTGAACCTAATAACTTGAGCAGCAATTTATGACGGATAATCTTTCCAAGTTCAACCTTTTCAGGCTTTCTTCCGCCCCGGCGCTTGCGGAAATAATCAGCAACTTCAGGGAGTTCCCGGAGCTTGCCGCCCCGGTCACCCTTTACGAAACCCCGCCGCCCGGTTTCTACGCCCTAACCGGGTATAAAGACAAGGAGTCCGTGCTCCTTCCGGCATTTACGGATATAAGATTGCCGGCCCCCCCGGTTTATGCCAAACCGAGTCTTTCTTTTCTGCATATTTTGTTCCACGCGCCGGCCGCCGACATTTTCGCTTTTAATCCTCCTTTGCCACAGGCCAAATTCGCCCCGGCTGAAATACGCCTTGACAAAAAACAGCTCTCAGCGGTCATTGGATTTCTCCAGACTCCGCCCGCGTTTCCGACGGATACGGATTTTGAAAGCGCGGCGAAAAACGAAGCGGACCTGGGAAATCTGCATCGCGCCAACTATTTTACGGAAGTTTTAACGGCTCAAAACCCCGGTCACGCGCCAATTGGGTTTTATGCGGACATTCTGATAAATCTGGGGCTTTTTCAGGAAGCCTATGAGTACGCCAGAAACGTCGCGGATCCGGAATTCTACTGCTGTCTGGCGGAGATCCACAGAAAAACCGGCGATCTGGACACACCCCGCCGGCTGCTGGAAAAAATCCCCGCCGGCTCGCCTTTCAGCGAAAGAAAAGAACTGGAACTGGCCTGGCTCTCCTTTGAAGAAGGCGGATTCCCCGCCGCCAGGGATATTTTTAAAAAACTTTCGGAAAATTCGTTTCTAAAAACGGAGGGACTTTTCGGTCTGGGCGTAACGCTGTCGACAAACGCTTTAAAGAATAAAAACCGGAAGGAATTAAGCGAGGCCGTAAACATTTTCAACGCCGCGCTCAAAAGCCCTTCCCCGCTCAGCTCAAAGATATTTTTCCATTTAGGCAACATTCATTTTCGCACGGGCAATTACGGCGACGCCGAGACCTGCTATCGCTCTTCCGCGGGTTTATGGCCCGCCATACAATCAAAAGCTAATCTTTGCCTGGCCCTCATTAAAACCGGCAACCTCCGGGAAGCGGCGGCCCTCATAAACGAGATAGCGCTGACCGATCTGAATTCAGGTTCGCGGCTGGCCGCGGAACTGCCCCCGATCCAGGGTCCCGCCCTGATTAAAAATTCACGCGAGATCGAGACCTCCGTCCGGGAACCGCTTTCCCCGCCCCAGCCATCCGGTCCGCCGGCCATCCAGTCCTCAATAAAACAGAACGGTGAACCCAACGCGGTTCACCGCCCTCAGCCCTCAGCTCCTCCCGAGCCGGCGGCAGCTCCGGTGACGGAGCAGCATAAGACCGCCGATATTTTCAAATCCCGGAAGGCCGAATCTTCATCCGCAAGCCCCGGCGGACAGGCCGCGCCCCCGCCTTCGCCCGCCGTCCCCGGCGGACAGGCCGCGCCGGCGCTTTCGCCCGCCCGGGAAAAGACGGCGGCTTCGCTTGAAGCGGCCATGCCGAAAATAAGCAACCGCACCACAAGGCCGCCGGCCGCGGATAAGCCGGAAGTGAAACAGCCTGCGCCTGATATGCCGGCGGCCAAACAGCCCGCCCGCGAATCAGACACTGAAACGTTCGAGGGCGCCATCGAATCCACACTCCCGCCAACGATCGAAGAAAGCAAAAAAGACGATTTTCTGGGCAGAGCTTTTAAACTGGCCTCGGCGCTTGAGGACGGGTTCAATAAAAAGGTCTACTTTAACGCGGACGGCCTGGCCGAGGTGGAAAAGAAACTCAGGCTGACCTTCATACAGGCCAGACAGAATCCGCAGGACGCTATTGAAATAGTCAAAGACTGTTCGGCCTTCTTATGCTACGTGATGCAGGAAAGGCTGAAAGGCCGGCTGATAAAGTTCCTGGATTTCGACCCCTGGGGCTGGCCCCTGATAATCGCGGCCCCGAAACGCGTCGTCACCTATCCTATAGAGCGCGTCTGGAAGCTGCTGTGGCAGGAAAGTCTGCCGGAGCCGGGCTGGCTTACAAAATACCTCCAGTACGTGCAGGATGAGCTGGACGCGCAGAACCTGAAACCCCAGGGGGTCGCGGCGGTGCAGAGCAAAAGCTCCAGCCACCCCGAACGGCTCACGGACGCGCAAACCGAACATAAGCGGATAATGCTTCTTGTCTCAACCCTGGCGGAAACGAACAATATTGAACTGGGGCGGTCGGGCCTCGTAAGGCTGGAAACCGTCCTGAAAAATAATTTCAGGCCGGACATTCCCCCCACCACCGACGGCTGGAAGCTTTTACGCTGTTACGGGCACATACTTGCGGAGATAATAATGAAGGATCTTCAAGCTTCCTGGTACAATGTGGACGGCAACGACGGCTTCTGGTCCATGCAGCTCCCCTGGAAGACCTTCATCTTCCCGCTGGGCAAGATATACAGGACCGCCTCCCACCGCGACAGCCTGACCGCCTATTACGACGCGCTGCTTGAGAATAAACTGCGGTATTCCGGACTGTGACGGAATTTGTGTTGATTTCCATCAACAATTAGTTATAGACTTTGGATAGATTCGCGTTCACGGTTTTACGAATACCTAAGTCCGGAGTCTAAAGCCGGGAGTCGAAAGTGTAGAGTCCAGGGTCGATAGTCGAAAGTCTAGAGTCTAAAGTGTAGAGTATGATGCGGATTTCCTTATAATCTTTAGACTTTAGACTCTCCACCTGTTGGATACAGTTGAATTGTGTCGCTTCGCTCCACCCTCGACTTGCGTTATTACTTTAGACTTCCGTTTTATTTACTTTAGACTTTTGTTCTATTTACTCTCCACTTTAGACTTTTCGCCAGAGGAGGCTGCCATGAAAAAAACCGCATTGCTCTTCGCCTCGCTGCTTTGCGCCAATACTCCCCTTCACGCCGATTTCAATCTTAATTCCGTCACGCCCAACGACATAAAAAACGCCCTGCAGTCCGCACCGTTCCCTCAGCCTTCAGCCTTAAGCCTTCAGCCTTCTGCTGACTGGACCATAATGGTGTTCATGAACGGCAAGAGCAACATCGAGCCGTTCGCCTTGAACGACATGAACCGTTTTGAAACCGTCGGTTCAAGCGAAAAGGTCAACATTGTCGTTGAACTCGGCCGCTCAAAAGGGCTGGACAACGACACTCAGGCCGACGGCGACTGGGAAGGCGTCAGGAGATATCTCGTCGTCAGGGACGCCGACAAGGACCGCATAACCTCGCCCGTGCTGATGGATCTGGGCAAGGCGGATATGGGCGATTACAGAGAGGCGGTCTCGTTCGTAAAATGGGCCAGGGCCAATTACCCGGCCGACCGCTATATGCTCATAATCTGGGACCACGGCTGGGGCTGGCTGGATCCCAAAAAGCCGGACGAAAACCACGTGGACGATCCGACGGCTCCTTCAAAATCCATTTCCCACGATTTCGTCACCGGCAGCTACATAAAGACGACGGAATTGGGCGGGATATTCAGGGAAGCGGGCAAAGTCGATCTTTACGCTTCGATGGCCTGCTTCATGCAGATGGCGGAAGTGGCTTATGAACTCAAGGACGGCGCGGACGTGATAGTCGGATCTGAAGAGATCATCCAGTTGCCCAGTTTCAATTTTGAAGACTTTTTCGCGCTGATGCTTAAGAATCCCCAGGCCCCTCCGGATAAAGCCGGACTTTACCTGGTCGACACTTTTAAGGAGATGTATTCAAGGCCCGAATATTCCGACATGCTGGAAAAATCCAAATACGGCACGCAGCTCTCGGCCATCAGGTCCGCTAAGCTTCCCGCTTTCGCGAAGCTCGTAAAGGATTGGGCCGGGGTTGCCATGGCGGTCGACGACACAGCGGCCTGCAAAAAAGCGAAAGAGGGCGTGCTGCGCTTCGAGGTGGGCGACGAAGTGACGGACCCGGACAAGCAGCTCTCTTTTTACGGCGACCTCTATCATTTCATAGCGCTCGTAAACGCCGGCCTGAACCCCGCCCTGCCCGGCGCCGATAAATTCAGGACGGCCGGCGAAGATCTTCAGAAGTTTATAGCCGAAGAGCTTGTAATAAAAAACGTCTATCAGGGCAAAGACCGCACGGGCAAGGAATATTCCAACACCCATGGTATTGCCATAGACATCCCCGGAAAACCCGGAACGCTTATAGAATACAACGACACTTACGGCGAGTTGGCGTTCGAAAAAGCGTCCAACTGGCGGAAGTTTAGAAAATACCTGGAAAGGATAAACTAAAACAGGGTAGATGTAAGATGTAAGATGTAAAATTTAAGCTGTTTTCTGACCTCTTACCTCTGACCTCTGATTTTTTATGCCCAGCAGTCCCTCGCGGTCTTATGAAGCGGGCTCAAGTTTTCGGCCCGCTTTTTTCTTTCTGGCCCCGGACCAGCGCCGAGCCTTGTCGGCGTTTTACGGTTACGCGCGGACAGTGGATGATATCGCCGATGACCCGGCCGGCGCTCCGGAACACAAAGAGGCCCGGCTTCTGACCTGGCGGACCAGGATAGAAGCGCTTTTCAGCGGCTCGGCGGCCAAAAACCCGCTTGAAGCGGACCTTGCCTTTGCAATCAGAACTTTTTCCATGCGCAAAGCCAACTTCCTGCTGGTGCTTGACGGGTTAAGCATGGATATATATAAGCACGAATACGCCACTTTTGACGAACTTAAATATTACATGTACAGAGTGGCCGGGGCTGTCGGGCTTGCCTGCCTTGAGATTTTCGGATACCGCGGGGCGCGGGGCCAGGCCCTCGCCGAGAACCTGGGCTACGCCGTACAGCTCACCAATATAATCAGGGACGTCTTTGAGGACGCGGCCTGCGGCAGGCTCTATCTGCCGCTGGGGGACCTTGAGATGTTCCGCTGCGATCATCGGGCCTTCAAAAATTCTATTTACCCCGATAATTTTATAGAATTAATGAGGTTCGAGGCCAAAAGAGCCCGCGGTTTTTACGCCGCAGCGCGGGAACTGGCCGCCGGCCCGGAAAAGAAGAAGCTTTTAAGCGCGTTTATCATGGCTGAAGTTTATTCGGAGCTTCTGGACAAGCTCGAAGCCCGCGGATTCAAAATTGCGGGCGAGCGGATCCGTCTCGGCGGATTTAAAAAAATAAAAGCGGTCTATAAAGCCTGGCGGTTCATTAACATAAGGGTTTGAGGGTTTAAGGGCATTAGGGTTTAAGGGTGTTGTGTTTGAATCCGTACAGGGTTGTCGCCGTTCCCTTAAAACCCTTAACACCTAAAACCCTTCCCCCCTGTCTATTATAAGGAGTAGAACATGCTGAAATCTGATTCATGGATAAGGAAGATGTGCCTGGATTCGAGAATGATCTCGCCTTTCGTTGATAAACTTATAGCCAGAAACAGGATCTCCTATGGGCTTTCTTCCTACGGTTACGACATCAGGGTGGCCGATGAATACAAAGTCTTCACCGATGTTCATAATTGCGTGGTGGATCCCAAAGTCTTCAATTCCAAATCCTTCGTGGACATAAAAGAACCCTTCTGCATAGTGCCGGCGCGCTCTTTCGCGCTCGCGCGCTCGGTGGAATATTTCAAAATACCAAGGAACGTTATAGGGCTCTGCATCGGCAAGAGCACCTATGCCAGATGCGGCATAGTGGTCAACATCACCCCCCTTGAGCCGGAATGGGAAGGCCATCTGACCCTTGAGATATCCAACACCACGCCCATACCGGCCAAGATCTACTCCAACGAAGGCATAGCCCAGCTGATATTCCTGGAATCCGACCGGATATGCGAGATCTCTTACAAAGACAGAAAGGGCAAATATCAGTCGCAGCGCGGCGTCACTCTGCCCAGAATACTGAAAACCAAATGAGGGACAAAGCGGCAAAGGGGAAGTGGCAAAAGGTCAAAGGGGAAGTGACAGAGGTTCAAAGTTATAGGGAGAGGCACAAAGTGGCAAAGTTTCAAAGGCACAAAGTTATAAGGAGCTCCTTCCCTTTGTTCCTCTGTGCCTCTGTGCCTTTGTTCCTCCGTGCCTCTGTGCCTCTGTGCCTTTGTGCCTTTGTGCCTTTCCTCTGCGCCCTGGCGTTCGCCGTGAACGTTTCGGCCGGGCCCGCTGACGCGGGAAAAGCGGCCGGTCCCCTGGACAACGCCGTGAAAGCCTACGAGCAGGGACAGACCGGGAAGGCGCTTGATATATGCCTGGAAGGCCTTAACAAGAACCCCGCCGACAGGGAACTTTATCTCTACGCCGTTGAGATACTGCCTGAGGGACATTCAAAGCGCGCGGCGTCCCTCCATGCCATAACCGCCGGGGCGCCGGCCGCCGACGACGACTATATTTACCACTTTGGGCTGTGCAAGATATACAGGAATTCCGGCCAGGCCCCGGAGGCGCTCTCGAACTGCAAAAGAGCCATGGAGCGTGAACCCACGGCCTGGCCGGTCTACCGGGAACTTGGCCTTACCTATTCAAAAAACGGAAAACACAAAAAAGCCGTGGAGACGCTCTCCCAGGGCGTTGAACTTTCCTCTGATAATTACAAGGCCTATTACTATCTGGCCGCCGAGTATGAAAAGACTTCCGATCGGCCCCGGGCTTTAAAAAATTACCTCAAAGCGCTGGCTCTCGTAAAAAAAGCCGCGGATTTTGACGCCCGGTCATACTCCGGAATAATAAGAGGGAAAATAAAGCGGCTTTCAGTCAAAAAAGGAATGAAACGGCCCCGTCAGGCCTCAAAAAAAGCCGCTGCCCGGCCGCGCATGACATTTGACGCGTGCGTTTCGGACGCGCAGGAGTCAGAGAGGAAAAACGACCTCGCCGCTGCGGAAAAAAAACTTTCCGCCTGCGCCGGCCTGATGCCTCAAAACGCCCAGGTGCGGCTGGAGCGCGCGAACCTCCTGGCGCGGCTCGGCAAATATGAGCCGGCCGGCGAAGAATATCAGCGGGCGGCCGCGCTGTTCGGCAAAAAAGACCCTCCGGCCCCGCACTTTTTCCAAAAGGGCCAAAGTGCGGGGCAGGCCGCGCCCGGCGACAGCAACCAGGCAATGGCGGCTTTCTGCCATATAAAAACGGCCCAGACCTGGTCAAAACTGGGCGACCAGGCAAAAACCGCGCTCTATTATCAGAAAGCCCTTGAAATAAACAAAAACGAGCTGAACGCGCTGCTCGGACTGGCCGGCGCTTATGAGGCCAAAGCGGACCTCGCCGCCGCGGCCGCCTTATACGAGAGGGTATTGAAAGTCGAACCGTCCAACGCAAAAGCCAAAGAACGCCTGGACGATATCAATTTCAGCCTGCTCTCAAATGCCGGGATACTTTCGGAACTTAAAGAGCGTAAAGCCGTGGACGCCGCTAAAACCGAGCTCTCCGAGGAAGACCTCAATACCGTGAAAACCATGCGCCAGGCTGAAAAGCGCGGGGCTATAGATTTTCTGAAAGGCAGGGCGCCGTTAATGAACGGGTTAATAGTGGTCAGGCAGGTCCGGGGCGGGGTAAAACTGATGCTGACCATGGCCGGTTTTAAAGCCTACCAGAGCTATCTCACCCGCGACGCGGTGGGGTTTTTTGAAAAAAAAGGCATTACCCTGAGTGAGGTGTTCGTCTTAAAAGACCTTAAAGGCAAACCGATATTCGACCCCGCCGGCAACCTGACCGGGGACGGGATGGCCGCCTACTGGCAGGCCCAGGCCGGGACCAAGAGCTGGCTTATGCCTTATGAGGCCCCCGCGTCCGTTTCTGCGGCCGCTTCCGCTCCCGTGAAGGAAAATCCTGAAACGGAGCAGGCGCTGAAAGACGGCTACAGAGAGATCTCCGAACCCGAATTTTCATGGCTGCTAAGCGCCACGGAATGTCCGGTGGAAACGCTTACCGAGAAACCCGGCGAGATACTAAAACTGATAAAAGCCCCAAAACGGCAGCGTTACTTTCTCTGCTACATGCAGGGCGCGATCTGCGCCATGAAAGGCACGAATAAACTCGCGACCTACATAGAAAATTACCGCCGCGGCGACACCCATATCCCGGAAACCAAGGCCACAGCCTTCTTCGGCGCCAAAGTCAGTCAGGGCCGGCGCTTTTGCCATAACGGCAAGATCTGGATGGGAGACTGACCCGAAAAATTCAGTTGGCCGTCTGAAGCACATCCGCCTAAGGCGGACACCTACGCATGTATTGAATTTTTCAGGAAGGATAAAGGATTAGGGATAAAGGCTAAAGGTCGGAAAAATCCCTTTGATCCGCTGTATCTTTTCCTTCATCCTTCAGCCTTTATCCTTTAGCCTTCCGAAAATTGCTGTGGATATCCGCCTAAGGGGACCGACTTTAACTGCAATTTTCGGGTTTATTATCGCCGACCAGGCCGCCAGCTTGCATTCCCGCGTCAGTGTTGCCATGGCCGGGCTTGTTGAGGGAAGTCTTGTATATTTCATTCCTTTAAAGCTGTCCGGCAACAGCGGCAGAACGCGCTTTCTATATTCTGTTTCGGCATGTGCCCCGTTAAAGAAAACCCGCCTGATGCTCCGATGCGCGGAATAAAAGGCCGCGAAATCATTTATCACTATTGATTCGGCGATTATGGATGTATCGAGACTGCCTTTCCTTTCGCAGGCTTTTATGACGTCCCATAAAGCGATCTTGTCCGCCTTCAGCATCTCTTTTTTTGCGGTATAGCTCAGCCCCGCCGTTTCCTTATTTAATACGCGCCCCATGATGAACCAGAACGCGTTGCGGGAATGCCCGTAATATTCCCCCTTCCGCAAAGACTCCGCCCCCGGCATGGTCCCCAGTATAAGTACCGTCGCGCCCTTCCCCGCCACAGCCGGAAATCCGATTTTCATGGCTTTCATATCTGAAATCCCCTCTTTTAGAAAGAGGGGCCAGGGAGATTTTGTAAAAGGTGCCTGCTGGCACCTTTTACCCTTAACTTGTTTCCTTCCCGCTGAACCCTGTCAAAATACTGCCGAAGCATAAACACTTCTACCAGCACATTGTACTATAATCGGTCAGGGATTGTGTCATCAAACGGCCCAAAAAGGCAGTTAAGGAGTCAGTTTAGGAATGTTTTTGCGTTATAAGCTTGGCTGCGACCTTGGGGGCGGGGTTGGACGTATCTACGGGGCGGGGATATTTAAAAAAGGGCAGGCTAAAAGCCAGCCGGGGGGCGGCGGGGTTTTGACGGCGCGCGACCTTCAGGCTTTCGGCCAAGCCGTTGGAGCGTACCGCTATCATTAAGCGGCGGCGAAGAATGTCTGAGCCACGCACTGTGTGCGTGGCGAGTTCTTCGCCGGCGGAAACGGATTGGCCGCTTCCCCATAAAGCCGGCCGGGAGCGCGAGCGGCAAAACCCTGTCGCCTCCCCGGCCAATTGCATGATTGGCGTCAGCTTATCGCGGTTAAACCGGCAGGGCGGATTTCGTGTTTACATTGGGGGGCGAAATTTGATATGATTGGTTTACTATGACTACCATGATACAGAAAACGACTTTGCCCGCCGCTAAAGAAGTGGAAACCACCAGAAAATGGCATTATTTCGACGCCGCCGGCCAGATCCTCGGCAGACTCGCCTCCAAAATAGCCATCCTGCTGATCGGCAAACATAAAAGGACCTACACCCCCAATATGGACGGCGGAGATTTTGTAGTCGTCACGAACGTCGCCAAAATAAAGGTCACCGGCAACAAGGTGGAGGATAAATTCTACTTCCGCCACTCCGGCTACGCCGGCGGCGCCAAAACCATCCCCTATAAACGGCAGATGGAAAAAGACCCGACAAGGGTCCTGGAACTGGCCGTCAAAAGGATGCTTAACCACAACAAACTGAGACACGGCCGCCTTAAGAGACTGAAACTGTTCACCGGCGGACAGCAGCAGTACGGAAAGCCCCAGACGGAAAAAAAAGCATAAGTAAAAGGAAATTTTATGGACAACAACATCATAATGGCGACAGGCAGAAGGAAGACCTCCGTAGCCCAGGTAAGACTGGTGCAGGGCGGAACAGGCAAAATAACTATCAACAACAAGACCCCGGAAGCGTATTTCGGCAATACCCCCCGCCTGAATTACGTCATGGTCTCCCCCTTTGACCTCACTAAAGACCAGAAATTCGACTGCGTCGTCAAAGTTAACGGCGGCGGAGTCTCAAGCCAGGCCGGCGCCATACGCCACGGCATTGCCCGCGCGATAGCCAGCCTCGGAGACAGCTTCCACGCTTCCATGAAAAAAGCGGGCTTCCTCACCAGGGACTCCAGAATGGTGGAAAGAAAGAAATCCGGCCAGCCGAAAGCCAGAAAGAGATTCCAGTTCTCCAAGAGATAATGGTTCGACAGGCTCACCATCCTGAGCGAAGTCGAAGGATTACCGTCTTTGGAGCGCTCAAAACGCGGGAAGATTTCCGCCAAAATCCGGCGGATCCGCCTCAGGCGGAAAACCTTCCCGCGTTTTTTGCATCATTCTATAAACTGTTTTGCCGATACTGCCTGCGGCATTTTCAGAAGTAAGAAGCCGGAAGTAAGAGGTCAGAAGCAAGAAGTCAGATTTTAAGGTATTTTATTTCCGACTTCTGACCTCTGACTTCTGACCTCTGACCCCTGACTTCTAAATAACTATGCGCCTATACCTGCTGAAACTTAAGAATAAGCCGCTATATTGCGCGGCAAAACTGACACGCGCCATACTCTCCGATATAGAACATTCCCTGCACCCCGCCAAACACAAAAAGAAGCATACGCATTACGACCTCCAGAAACACCTCGCCGTGGCGAAAGACCATTTCACGTACGCCAATCCCGCCTATTCACGGGCCATACAGCAAATAGAGAATCTCGCCGCTTACCTGGAAAAAATACATTTTGACATGCGCAGCCGCTCCGCGCAAAACGATGAATACATAAGGTATTCTTTTTTTCTTTTGCGCGAAGCGCTTGGACTGATCTATAAAGATCTTATCTCGCTGAGGAAACAGCCGGCGTCTCCCGAGATAAAACTGATCGCGGCCCACGCCAGGAAGAACCTCCAGCTCGCAAAAAGGCAGGCCGCGCTGGACGACGCCAACTTCATCGGAAATCTCAAATTTGGTAGTATATGTAACAGCCTCGATAAATGTTTCGACTGCCTGGAAAAATATTTCGACGAACTGGCAGACATACGCAGCTGATCTTACGGTTTTTTCAAGGCATCAGAGCAAAGGACCCGAAAAATAAAAAAAGATTTGCAGGACACCCTGCCGCCCATCAGGGACCTGCTGATAAAAGACTTTAAGGAGAACTCACCGGTCAAAATGCCGGCCGGGGGCGGATTTATAAAGCTGGAATAACAGTATCGTGAGAGAAGTCTAAAGTGGAGAGTCTAAAGATTAAAAGGGAATCTGCTTCACACTCTACACTTTCGACTTTAGACTCTAGACTATCCACTGCTTATGCACCTCATAAAGTTTCCGGCCCGGATAACAATAATGGGACTGCTGCTGTCCCTTACAGCCTGCGCAAAAACCGACAAAGTGATCATCTATGCCACCGCCCGGTCCGGAGGCTGGCTATGGGCCCGCCCGGACCCGGATTCTAAAAAAGGCGAAATGGGCGGCTACGCCGTCTTTAAGAAAATCTACGACCTTGAAAAAAAACCGAAACTGGCGGTGGATCTGGGCAACTGGTTCAATGAGACGCCGGAAGGTTATCTTACCAAAGGCCGGGCCGCGCTGGACTGCATGAACGCCATCCCATACGCCGTATCGAGCCTGGGACCCGAGGACCTGGCGCTGGCGCCGAAAGACCTCGAAAAACTCGTAAGGATCGCCACTTTCCCGGTGATCGCCTCCAATCTTTACCTTAAAACCAACAAAAAGCCGGGGTTCATAAAAAGCCGGCAGATACTGGTTTCGGGAAAAACAAAAATAGGTTTTTTCGCCGTCACCGTAATGGACCCGGATCGTCCCAACACGCCGAAATACCTGACGAATTACAAGTTTGAAAAGGAAAGTTACGAAATAGAGCGGTCGATCAAGGCCCTCAAAGACGCGGGGGCGGATATCATGGTCCTGCTGCTGGACATAAACGCCAAAAAAAAGACCGGCAAGGGGTATTACGCGGCTTTTTTCAGCAGGCTGCCGCCCATAGACCTGATTATCACCGACGATCCGGCCGTTAAAAAGCCTTTGCGGATAAACAACTCGTGGATCATCCCCGCTCCGTCAAAAATGAGCTCGGCCGCCAGGATAGAGTTATCGGTGGACCCGCGCAGCGGGCGCCTACTCAAGGCGAACCATAAACTCATGCTCCTTGACAAGGAAAAATACGGCCAGGACCCGGCGACGCTTGAGACGGTCATGCGGCACAGGGGATTTGTCTCAAAACATTTTTTGAAGCGCATAGGGACCGCCCCGGGCGACATAAAAAGATCCGAAAAAGGCCTTGATTCCCCGCTTGGCAACTTCACGGCCGACTGCATAAAGCGCTGGGCCCGGTCGAACGGCGCCATTATAAACAACGCCATCCTGGCAGGCGACATAGCCAAAGGAGCCGTGACCTTGGGCGACCTGTACCGCGTGCTCCCCCACGACACCAGCGTGGTCTTCGTCAAGATCCGCGGCGAAGACTTAAAACGCGCGGTGGAGGAAACGATTTCAAAAGACATCAGCGTCTCCGGGATCGAGGCGCATATGAGAGGCCGGACCGTGGACCGTCTTCTTATAAACGGAAGGCCTTTATTCCCGAACCGCATCTATCGGCTGGCCGTGCCGGATTCCATGGTTAACGACAAAGAATACACGCTGCTTTCAAGCGCCACGGAATTCGCCAACTCCCGCAGATCTTTAAGGGAAGTGCTCGGCTGGTGTTTTTCAAGACAGAAGACCGTGCCCAAGCCCGGCGGCGCCCGCATAATCAGGGAACAATAACAAGGTATGCTTCAGTCTATTGACGCTTTTCTCAAGAAATGGTTCGTCCGGCTGAAGATACTTTCTTTTCTGGCCGCCACCTGGGCGGTATTTTTCAGCGTCTTCACCTTGTTGGGCCTTGAGGTCGGCTTTGAATATGACGATGGTTTGGCATTTTCAACTCCGGCGTTCCAAAGCGCCCAAAAGGAACCAGCCGAGCCCTTTTCAAAGGACTATTGGAGTTTGGTCAACCGGGCCTGTAACCTTGAGCGCACAAAACCGGTGGTATGGCTCTCCGCCTGGTTTTTCAAGGCTCTCGGATTCAGGGTAAACATATTCTGCCAGAGGGCCCCCGCGGGCTCGGACGCTTTGGTCCGGAGCTGGAAGCCCCTGGCCGGCAATTTTTATTTCACGCCGGATGAGGACCAGAAATACCAGTTGCTTGAAAAGAAGCGTTTTGTCCTGTATTTCGCCAGTTCGGACGGCGGCATCATCCAGGCCAGGAAGGCCGGGGTGGCGGCTGTCAGGATACAGAAAAGCCAAAAATCGGTCCTTCCTTACGAATACAACCCCCGCAAGTTCAAAGAGCCTGTTTTACCTCTGTCTGAATTCTGACCCCTAAACCGAAAATTGCAGTAGAATCACCCCCCCAAGCGGCTATCCAGGCAATTTTCGGGAGGCGATCAGGCTATTAGGCGACTGGGCGATTGGGAAAAACTATTCGCCTAATTCCCAAGTTGCCTAGTTGCCTCCGAAAAATTCGCCCGCTATTTCAGCGGGCGCCCGCCGTACTGGCGGGCGAATTTTTCGGGTAGCCTGTTGATTAATTCCCCAAAAAGTAATAAACTATATTAAATAATGCCAGATTGCATCTTCTGCAAAATCGCCGGGCGCGAGATAAACGCCAAATTTGTGTATGAAACGGATGAGCTGGCGGCCTTTCAGGATCTAAATCCCCAGGCCCCCACGCATATCCTCATAATCACGAAGAAGCATATAACCAGGCTTTCAGACTGTTCCCAGGAAGACGCGCCGCTCCTCGGCAAAATACAGTACGCGGCCAAGGAAATAGCCGACAAGGCGGGTATCGCGGAAGGTTTCAGGCTGGTAACCAACAACGGCAGGAAAGCCGGGCAATCGGTTGACCATCTGCATTATCATCTGCTGGGCGGCCGCAAGATGAACTGGCCTCCGGGCTGATAACAGCAGGGTATAGGGTAGAGGGGTTAGGGTATAGGGTTAAGGAGTTCCTTATAACTCTACCCTCTCCCCTCTACCCTATACCCTAACTTAAAGGTGGTGATACTGTGGTTTTCATCAAACTGAGAGACGAAGAGTCTATTGAGGAAGCTCTCCGGCGCTTTAAGCATGAATGCGAGAAAAACGGTATTTTAAAAGAAATTAAACGCCGGGAGTACTACCTTGCCCCCAGCCTCAAGAGAAAACTTAAATCCGAGGAAATGCGGCGCAAGCTTCGTAAAAACAGAAGGCACTTTTAACGCCCAGGTTTCCCCCAGATTACAGCTATTTTTGGCCGCTTGAAGAGCATAGCTCTTGATGCGGCACTGGCATAGCCTTGAAGGATTACGCCGATTTTGCCGGCGCGGGCCGTCTGATGGCCGTTTGATGGCCATAGGCTATAAAGCAGGTAAAGGCATAGGCACAGGTAAAGCACGGGGGAAGCGGTTACGCCGACCTTCTCTACCTGAACCTTCACCTCTACCTGCCTCTGATATGATACGGCGCCGGCATAGCCCTGTAATTCGTGTAATATGGACTTTATATGTAATCGCGTTCGATCCGGGCGGGAGCGCGCGGCACAATCCGGCAAAGCAGGGGACAAGTAATGAGTTCTCGCGGCATCACCGACTCCATAAGAGAAAAACTGAACATTGTGGACGTGGTAAAGGATTATATCCCCGACTTGCGGCAGGCCGGCCGTAATCACAAGGCCTGCTGTCCTTTCCATAATGAAAAGACCCCCTCTTTCACCGTCAGCCCGGACAAGCAGATATTCTATTGCTTCGGCTGCAATGAGGGCGGCGATATGTTCACGTTCGTGATGAAGATGGAAGGCCTTACTTTCGTGGAGACGCTCAAGAAGCTTTCCCTGAAAGCCGGCCTCGAATGGCAGGAGGCCGAATACCATCAGCTCAGCGAAAAGGAAAAGGAACGCCTGGCCATAAAAAAAGTTCTTGCCGCGGCGGAGGAGTTTTACAAAAAGCTCCTCTTTTCGTCGAACGGGGAAAAAGCCAGGCTTTATCTGGGCGCCAGGAAAATAAGCAAGGCCACGGTGGAGAGGTTCGCCATGGGCTTCGCCCCCCCCGGCGAACCGGCTTTGCTCCAGGAACTGGAACGGAAAGGTTTCTCAACAGAGCTCGCGGTCAAGGCGGGGCTGGCGGCCCTCAGGGATTCCGGACAGGTAACCGATTATTTCAGAAACCGCGTGATGTTCCCGATAAAGAACGCGGCCGGCGAGATTACGGCGTTCGGCGGCAGGGCCCTTGACGACAGCCAGCAGCCCAAATATCTCAATTCCCCCGAGACCCCTTTATTCGCGAAAAGACGCACGCTCTACGGCATATACGAAGCCCTGCCCCAGATAAGGAAGACCGGGCGGCTGCTGATACTTGAAGGCTACATGGACGTCATCTCCGCGCACCAGCACGGGATAACTTTCGCGGTGGCGGGGCTTGGCACGGCGCTTTCTACCGATCACGCCGCCTTCATAAAACGTTACTCCAAAGACACCATTCTGATGTTTGACGCCGACGAAGCCGGCATCAACGCCTCGATAAGGGCCTCCGACATTTTCATGGAAGCCGGCATGTACGTCAAAGTGGCCGATTTGGGCGAGGAGCTCGACCCCGACGAATACCTGAACGAGCACGGCGTTGAGGCTTTTGAAAAAAAACTGCTTGCGGCGGCGGACCCGCTCGAGTTCAGGATCTCCGCGCTCTTAAAAAAGCGCCCCGGCCCCATGTCCTCGCAGGACAAGGCCAGACTTATAGAGCTGCTTCTGGACACGGTGGCCAGGCAGACGGACGAGATACTCAAAAGCGAATGGATAAAGACCCTGTCGGCGCGCTTTGACGTCACCCAGGAATCCGTCCTGCGCCAGCTGAACAAGAAATCCGGCGCCGCCAGGAACGAGTCCCGGGCCGCGGGCAGCGAGCCGCCGGCGGCCTCCGCGCTCCCGGACGTTCCCGCCATAGAACTGGGGTTCATACACCTCATTCTGAAGGACCCGGGCCTGACAGCCTGCGTCGGAGAATTGACGGAGGAAGATTTCCAGAGCCCTTTCTCAAAAAAGATATTTTCGGCCGTAAAGGACATGGCCGGCGGGGAGCCGGCGAAGGCGATCCCGGGGCTTCTGGAGTTATTCCCGGAATCGGCCGGGCTTATTATGAAGCTCTCCGTAGAGGAAATCAGCGACATGAACCCCGAGCAGAACGCGGCCAAAGCGGCGGCCATGATCAGGAAGCTTTCCCTTGAACGGAAATGGAAATCGCTCAAGAGCAGGCTGTCCGCGCTTGAACCGGCGGAGATAGAGGAATTCAGACGCCTCACAGGGGTCCTGAAATCCGCGGCAAAGTCGGAACCGAATTTATAGCGGTGCGGCAAAATCAAGTTGACAAGTTGATAAAGTAAGAGAAGTTAACTTCCGACCGCGGTTCCTACTCAGTCAACTCTATCAACTTATCAACTGTCGTTTACCAAGGAGAACCCGACCATGGAGCAGGCAAGAAAAGCTTTAAAAGACCTTGTGGAACTCGGCAAGGAGCACGGCTACATAACTTTAGAGGAAATAAACCGTTCGCTCACCAACGCTTCCATGTCCAGCGAGGAAATAGACAGCCTGATGGGCACCCTTGAGGACCTGGGCATAGACGTGGTGGACAGGAAGAAATTCAAGATGGTGGCCGCCGCGGAACGCGAGGCTTATACCGAAGAATGGGATTCCGCGCCGGATGTTTCAAATTCCATACGGATGTATCTCTCGGAAATGGGCAAGGTCCCGCTTTTGACCCGGGACGAGGAAATAACCCTTGCCCGCAACTCCCGGGAAAGGGAGAAGGAGCTCCGCATGCTGGTGCTGGAATCCCCCATCACGATGCGCGAGATCCGCAACTGGGAGACCCTGATAGAGCAGGAAGAAATGACCACCAAGGAGCTGATGCCCCGCGGCAGGAAGTCGGTGCAGGAGCTCTCCGCCATGAAGCGCAAGATGAAAAACGTGGCCAAACTCATAAACAAAACGGAAAAAGAGATAGAAAAGCTCGCCGAGCGCCTGCGCCGTCCCAAGATGCCCAACGAGGAAAAAAAGAGACTCGCCGCGATCATAGACTCCAAGAAGAAGAACATCGTGCGCACCATCATCAACCTGAACCTCAACACCGAAAAGATTAAACGCCTCACCAACAAGATAAAGAACCTGGCGCATAAGATAAAGGAATACCGGACCGAGCTGGAAAAATACCAGAAACAATACGGCGACCTCAACAAGCTCAGGAACGATTACGACCTGGTGCAGAAAAACCGCCTTGCGCCCGGCGCCTTCAAGTCCAAATGGGGCTACAATCCCACCGAAGTGGCGGCCGCGCTTGAGAACATCCAGGCCATAAAAGAGCGGGAGAAGCATCTGATAAGGACGCTGCCCATAAGCCCGGACGATTTCATGTCCCTGAACGACAAGATAACGTTCCTGGAAGACCAGATACTCCAGGACAAGCTTAAGCTCATCAAAGCGAACCTGAGGCTGGTCGTCTCTATCGCCAAAAAGCACGTGAACTCAAATCTGGAGCTCTCAGACCTGATACAGGAAGGGGGGCTCGGCCTGATGAAAGCGGTGGAAAAGTTCGAGTATAAAAGAGGATTTAAATTTTCGACTTACGCCACCTGGTGGATACGACAGTCCATCAACCGCGCCATAGCCGACCAGGCCCGCACCATAAGGATCCCCGTCCACATGAAAGAACTGGTCTCCAAGCTGATGAAGGTCACCAGAAGATACCGCCAGGAATTCGGCAGGGATCCCGCTATCGAAGAATACTCAAAACATATGCATATTTCCATGGACAAGGTGAAGAACGCGCTTAAAATAATGCAGGACCCGATCTCCCTGTCCACCCCCATAGGCGAGGACGAGGATTCGCACCTTGAGGACTTTATCGAGGATAAGGGCGGCCTGCCGCCGTCCCACTCGGCCGTGGAGCTTTTAAGAAGGCGCGAGGTCACAAAGATACTGGACACCCTTACCGACAGGGAAGCCAAGATAATAAAACTGCGCTTCGGCATAGAATCCGGCTATCCCAGGACCCTTGAGGAAGTTGGAAAGATCTTCCGGGTGACCAGAGAGCGCGTGCGCCAGATAGAGGCAAAGGCCATAAGGAAGCTCAGGCACCCCTCGCGCAGCAAGATGTTAAGGGATTACAGCGAATAGCCGGACAGCAAGAGAGTAAGAGAGTAAGATCCGGCTTTCTCGCTTTCTTGCTTTTTTACTTTTCTTCCTTGTTTTCGGTGAACATGCCTTTTATGATGTCACGGGCGATGTCTTTGGTGCCCAGCCCCACCGCTATGGCGAACGCCAGGCCCAGCGAAGCGAAAAGGATATTGAAGCTTGAGCGGATTATCTTCATCTCTATGCCCATCTGTTCCACCGCCACTATGGTCGTAAAGATAAGAATTACAAAATGAACTATTTTTGAAAGCGCCTGGCCGCCTTTCAGATTATTGGCGGCCGCCGAGTTCTGCACGATACCCAGCATAAATCTCGCGAAAAGCAGGCCGCCGAACGCTATGAACACCGCCGCCACTATTTTGGGCACGAATTCGACGAGAAAACGCTGAAGAATGACGGAGAGAATGTCGAAATTAAGCATCCTGGCGGCTTCCACAAAAAAAACCGCCAGAAGCGTCCAGTAAACGATAAAACCCACAATATAGGAAGGCGATTTGCCGAAACCGAATCTGACCAGAATTTCGTTTATTCCTATGCGGCTGGTATAGTGGTCAAGTTTTATTTTACTCAAAAACCGTTCCACGAAAGAACTTAAAACCCGGGCCATGAAAAGCCCGAAGATCACAAATATAAGCGCGGCGGCGATATTGTGAACGCAATTGAAGAACTCTTTCCTTATGCGCAAAACCGGCGTAAGAAACAAATAAACTATGTCGCTGATACTGTTCATAATTTCACCTCCTGGAAATTATAACAAAAAGCTCCCGGCGATTGCCAAAAGCAATTCCGCAAACAGCGGCGGAATTGCCGGTAAAATTTCGGCACGTTTGCTTAAAGGCGCCGTTTTTGGTAAGATATGTTTATCATGTACGCTATAATTGAAACAGGCGGGAAGCAGTATTGGGTCGTCCCGGGCGAAATTTTACAGGTTGAAAAACTCACCGCGAAAGAAGGCGAAGAGGTGACTTTTAAAGCTTTGTGGTCCGCGTCAAAAGAGGAATCCGGCGCGGCCGCCAAGAGTTCGCCTTCCGCCACGGTGACAATCCGGGTTATAAGACATCTCAGAGGCCCCAAGCTCATCATTTTCAGAAAGCGCCCCAAAAAAGCTTATGAAAAGAGTTCGGGGCACCGCCAGGAACTGACCGAATTGGAAGTTAAAGAGATCCAGTTATCCTAGTGATTAGAGTGATTCAGTAATTAAGAGATTAAGTTAACAGATAAGAAAATTTTTAAACTAAATCACTCAATCACTAAATTACTGTTTTTAGAGGTTTTAAAACTATGGCAGGATCAAAATCACAAGGTTCATCAACTAACGGAAGAGACAGCCAGGGCCAGCGCCTCGGCGTAAAACGCTACGGCAGCCAGAGCGTTAACGCGGGCGAAATTCTGGTCAGGCAGAGAGGCACCAAATTCCTGCCGGGCATCAACGTGGGCAGAGGCTCCGATGACACCCTATTCTCAAAAGTGACGGGCATGGTGAAATTTGAGTGGATAAAACGCGGAAAAAAACAGATCAGCGTCTATCCCCAGGTTTAGGCCGTCTGATGGGCATAGCCCTAGGCTGGAAATAATATCCGAAACGGGCTAAAACCTCCTGATAAGAATATTAGGGGGTTTTTTATTTAAAGGATTAAGGGTAATTACTCAGCAATAATACATAGAACGCAGATGACGCGGATGAATATGATGAACACAGATAACTACAAACATAACGAAAAGAATCATGTTTAATCATAAAAAATCAGCGTTATCAGCGTTCTGCATTTTAATAGGTGAGCAGTTACATTTAAGGATCGATTATCATGTCGAAACAGGATAAAACGGTATTTATAGACGCCGCCAGGGTCTGTCTTAAAGCCGGCAGCGGCGGGAATGGTTCCGCGTCCTTCCGGCGCGAAAAATTCGTGCCATACGGCGGGCCCGACGGCGGGCACGGCGGCAGGGGCGGAAGCATCTATTTTGAGGCCACCGAAAACATCAACACCCTCACCGAGCTTGCGGCCCATCCCCATATAACGGCCGGGGACGGCGGGCCCGGCAAAGGTAAAAGGATGAGCGGACGCGGGACCGAAGATATCCGCCTGCTCGTCCCGTGCGGCACGCTGATAAAGATCAACGGCCGTATAACGGCGGACCTTAAAAAGACGGGAGACAGCGTTCTGGCGGCCAAAGGCGGACGCGGGGGCAGGGGAAATATCGCTTTTAAGACCAAGTTCAATACCGCGCCCAAGATCTCGGAAAAAGGCGAACCCGGGGAAGAGCTGTGCGCCGACCTCGAGCTGAGCGTCCTGGCGGACGTGGGGCTGGTGGGCTTCCCGAATGCCGGGAAATCCACCCTGCTGTCCCGGATCTCGGCCGCCCGCCCGAAGATCGCCGCCTACCCTTTCACCACTTTAAACCCGAATCTGGGCATAACGCGCCACAAGGGTAAAAGTTTCGCCGTGGCCGATATCCCCGGCCTTATAGAAGGCGCGCACAAGGGAAAAGGCCTGGGGTGCGTGTTCTTAAAGCACATCCTGCGGACCAAACTTATACTGCATCTTGTGGACCCGCTGGGTTTCGGCAAGTCCAAACCCGTGAATTCGGTGCCGGTCATAGCGGGGGAACTTAAGAATTTCCATCCGGAACTTGCCAGGAAACGCCGCATAATAGCCGTAACCAAAGCCGACCTGCCCCCGGCGAAAAAAGTATACGTACAGCTTAAAAAGAAATATAAAAAATATGAAATATTTCTGATCTCAGCCGTTACCGGGGCCGGTATCGGCCCCCTGCTGGACAAAATAATCGCCCTCCTGCCCGGGCTTAAGGAACCGGAAGTCTACAAGACGGATGACGGGCTCGACCCGGAGGCGCTCCACAAACCGGTACGGCAAGGATTTGATATCACAAAGATAGATGACAGAAATTACGGGGTCGCAGGCGTTGCGCTGCACAAGATCATCGCCATGACCAATCTCGCGCAACCCGACTCCCTGCACCGTCTCAAAAGTATCTTCCGGCTTATCGGGCTGGATAAGGCCCTTAAAAAAGCCGGAGTAACCGCGGGCGACACGGTAACCGTATCCGGCAAGGTTTTTGAATGGTCCGACGAGGAGACCCGGCAGCCTCACAAGAAGTCCAAGTTCGCCTACAAATACAAGGCTGTCCAGGCGGCGAGAAGACGCAAATAAACCGAAGGCTAAAGGATAAAGGCTGAAGGAAAAACGCACCCGCTATAATCAGATTTTTCCGCCCCTTAGCCTTAATCCTTTATCCTTTCGGGCTAGAACACCGATTCCCAATCCCTGGTCGTTATCTTAAATTCCACCCTTCTGTTCAAAGCCCGGCCTCTGTCCGAAAGATCCTCCGAAACCGGGCGCTTAGCCCCGAAGCCGTAGATCCTGATGGAGTCCGGGTGGATGCCTTTGGAAGCCAGGTACTGCTTCACAGACCCGGCCCTTTCAAGCGAAAGCGTCTCATTGCGCTCGTCCCCCCCCACGTCGTCGGTATGACCTTCCACTATAAGCTTAAGCAGGGGATGGCGCAGCAGCAGCCCGGCCACCCGGTCAAGCATGGCGTATGAACTTGGAGCCAATACCGCCGAGCCGGTCTCAAAATCCACGGGCGGAATAGCGCGCGAAGACGCCATGTCCATCAGGGACTGCATTTCAAGCGAGGCGCGGCGCGTTTCCTCCAGATCCACCGGGTCGCGCTTGCGCGAGGAGGAACAGGCGCACATGAACGACACCGTTATAAGCGTGAAAACCGCTGTTAGTATTATTTTTGCCATTTGTTTCCTTACTTTCTTAAGGGCTAACTATGATTACGGTGATTTTCAAAACCGATGACAGCGATACATTAGTTGCGACTTTTTCAGGAGCAACTAACTGCGTAATAGTTTAGCTTTCCTAAAAAAATATGTAGTGGCAAAGCTTGCTTTGCCTATTGCTCGCAGAGCAAGCTCTGCAACTACCTTCGGTTTGACTAAACTGTTACCTAACTGCCTCCCGACAGCACCAGTATCAGAATTTCACGTTTAAAACGATAACCCCTGGCAAAAGCGGTGTTGCTGAGCAGCAAAGGCGGCGTGGAGAGGATGGTGGAATAGATCTTGTTCCTTTTTATCCTGGGCCTGGCCAAAGGGTCAAGGAGATTCGCTTTTGCCGCCTCCAAAAGGGTATCCATGGCCCAGTAGACCGGCCAGATGACGGCGGCGCGCAAAGCGAGTTCGGTTTTGGGAATGGAAGCCACGAACTCCTCGCTCAGGTCAAGGCAGTCCACGGCCCAGACTATCCACTGATAGACCAGGGGACGCAGCCTTTCCATGTTTTCCGCTTTTAACAGATCCGCGGGGCGAAGGTTTTTCCGGGCCAGGTCGCAGGCAGGCAGGTAGCAGCGCCCTATACGCAGGTCGGCGGCCAGATCCTTTAATATATTGGTCATTTGCAGCGCCGAACCTATAAGGCAGGCTGCCGTTTCGGACGGAAATTGCGCGATGTTGATGTTATTGCGCCGGATGGCCTCCCGGTAAAGCCGGGCCCAGAAAATCCCGGGCTCCCCGCCTATAAGGGCGCAATAAGTTTTCAGTTCCTCCTCGGTTTTAAGGGCGCTCACGCCCCGCACTTTGGGTTCACCGGGTACGGGCTCAAGCTTATGTCCTGCTCCCCTATTGTCTGTTTCTATGCCCAAAGTGCGGGGCACGCCGGGAGCCGTTTCAAAAAGCGCCACGTCCATCTCCATGCCTTTGGCCACGCCGTTTATCAGGGAATCCAGAAGCGCCCTTTCCTGTTCCGGGAAAGCGGAGTAAACCGCCAGTATCTTTTCAAATTTAAACAATAATTCCTTTTCTTTAATATCGGCGGGTTTTGAAGCCGCCGGCTTTATTCTGGCGGCCAGCGCCCAGGAATTAGACCTGTTATTAAGCCCCCTGAAAAGCCGGAGCATCTCAAGTTTTTCGCCCGGCGGAACTTTAGGGCAATCCACAATGGTGTCCATGGTCCTGGCCAGGAGATAGCCCATGGCCATGGAGGTTTTCAGCGGATGGGGCAGTACATTTATGCTGAGGTAAAGCGTCCTGGAGACGGCTTTGAGGATATTCTTCAGGTCGCCGGAAAAAACCGGGGTTGTCATAAGGAAGTTCCTGGGCTGAATTTTACAAAATTCAGGATACTTGCACAGGCGCCGGGCTCGTCTAAAACTGCGGGAAAACGCTATTCTATATATTTTACCACCCCAATAAACCTTTGACGGCGCTCGTCGCCGCTTTTCTCCCCTGGCTTTTTATTTCTTCCTTCGCCTGCTCTTTTACTTCTTCTTTCATTTTTGACCAGATCTTTCCGGGATTAAAACTATCTTTAAATTTCATCCACGCTTGAAGATCGATTTCAGTAAAGTCCTCCGGTAAACTAAATGTATCCCCGGAAAATTTTTTGATCCGTATTGATTTAACTTTTACCTCGGAGCTCACACCATCTTCGGTTTTTGTCTTTTGCTCAAGCACGATGCCGGGGACATTATGTTTTTCGCCTACACCCAAAATACCGTATTCTTTAAACGCCTCGGCTTGATTTTTGCCGAATTTTTCAATGGTTCCGAATTTTTTGATATCAGCCGCCCATGACACCCCTGTATATTTATCGTCCCAAATATTATACTTTTTCGCAGTATATCCGATAATTTTCTTCGCGCCCTTAACCCGTTTATATCCAAAAGACCCTGAAATACTTTGCGGGTTCCCCTCAGTTAACGGCGTTTTTCCTTCCTCCTGCATTTTCTTAAAATCTTCAAAAGTAAATTCGCAATAAGCTTTATTCTCCGGCATAATCATCCAAAAAACCTTTTTATCCAAACGCAATATTACCGTAGCGCGCTGCGTGCGAGGTTCGGCTTCCTCCGACTCTTCGGAAGGATCAGGCTTTTGAGGAATGGATATATTCATATCCAACCGCGAAGCGAGAGGCACAATAGAATACCAGGCTTTGGTTTTTTGATAATTGACCCCTTTTACCGATTCCATTTCCATGTTAATCACCACTCCCGGCCAGGCAATAGAAAAACAAAAAAACACCGGCAAAATCGTTTGAAAAAACAGTTTTATAAATTTCATATTTTTCAACCCCTTTAATTTGTCTCCTAATTCTCTTTACCGGGCAGCCCAAGGGGCTGCGGCTATTTATAAATCAACGCCCTTCGGGCGCCTGCCTGCCGGCAGGCAGGGACTTTTTTCAATTTAACCACAAAGGCCACAAAGTTGATATTGTCTTTCCTTTCCGTTCTATACTTTGGCCGTTTGTTGGCCATAGGCCCTGATACGGCACCTACGCAGGTATTGTGTCCTTGGTGGTTTATTACAGTTTCCCTAATTTACGCTTTTTGCGCTTTTTTGCGGCTAATTATACGCTTTCTGCGCCTTTTGCGGCTAATCCTGCGCCGCCCAAAAAGGAAATTCCTATAGCATCGAGTTATCTGCAGGAAACATAAAGCCAATTATCGCGAGTTAACGCCTCTGGAGCCCCTTCCTATCTTTGCCGGATCCGCGTTAAAGGCTATAATACAAAAAAAAAGCCGCTGGAGAGTAATGTATCGCGGTTTTTGACAACGCGTCCGCTGTCCGGCCGGAAAAATGCCCGGGCAGAATTTCGTGTTAATAAGAGAATCAGTCAGCCGGCGCGGGCGCCGCACTTTTTCTGAAAGGCCAAAGTGCGGGGCGGGGTCGTCAATTACACGGGGCGGAATACCCACATAAAAATAAAAAAAGGCCTATGCGTCATTGAACCTCCTGGCCCAAAGAAATCGGGCCTTTTAACACTGGCCGGCGCGCCGGCCTGATGGTAACCTGTTATTATGAAGAGAGGAAAAACCAATATGAAAAAAATCATGCTCGCAGCAGTCGCAACTATTTACCTGGCCGCCGCCGGTTACGCCGGCGAAGGCTTTGACCTTAATTCCATCTCCCTGGCGGACCTGAACGGCGCGGATAATGCCGCCGCCGTTCCCGTTCCGGCCGAGCCGGTCCAGGCCCCGACCAAGGCCCCCAATATGCCCGCCCCGGCCCTGGACATGAGTATAACGCTCCCTTTTGCGGAGCTCAACAAGCGGCTGGCGGAGATATCCGATCAGGTGCAGGCGCTTGACCCGGCCGCGCCCGTACTCAGCCGCGAGGGCGACTATCTAGCTTTACGGAACATAAGCGTCAACATCAACGGAATAGAGGCGGAGCCGGTCATTCTGTTCAAACCCTGGTTCGAGGGAAAGAACAGCCTCGCAATAAAGTTCCTGAAAGTGGAAGTCAATATAGCTTTCGGGCCCAAAGCCGCCGGCCTGCCCCGGTTAGACAAAAACGAGGTGATGGCGTTCGTGGTGGAAAAGATGACCGCCGGCATCTTGGCAACCATGAACACCGCTTTCGCGAAGAATAATGTCCCTATGAAAGCGAAGGACGTCCTCTCCTTCAATTACGACAAGGTATCCTGGACCCTGCGCGCGGCGATTTCCCCCAAGATAGCCGCTCCCCTGCTGCCCGGTCTTTTAACTGATATAAATCTTACGGCCTTCAGCTTTGACGACAAGGGTTTTACCCTGAGCGTTAAATCGGGCTCCGGCGCCGACATAGCGCAGCTGAGCGGCTGCAACCTGGCCCTTTCCGACGGCCTGTTGACGAATTTCCTGCTCAGATACACCAAAGACACCGACTTCGACCTTAAGCCCCGGGGCTCTGACGGCGGCGTCAAGTTCCGCGCCGACGGCCGCCTTGAGCTGGCCGGCAAGATTTACGCCCGCGACATATTCCTTAAGCCCGACGTTTATTTCACGGTCACGGTACTGCCCGCCCTGACCGGGCCCAACACCCTTAAAATATATTTCGAAAGGATAGAGATTGACAAGGCCTACGGCATAGGCCTGCCCGGCTTCATCAACAACTGGCTGCAGAACAAGATTATAACCTCGGTGGTGGAAGGCGTCTCCGGCAACAAGGCCCTGGCCAAGGTGATGAAAGCCAGGAAGCTTGACGACAGAACCATCGAGCTCAAGATGGAAAACACGGCGTTCCTGCCCTCTTTTGCCCAGGGCGTGAATATAACCGGCCTGCGTCTGGCTCAGGGCCTGTTGTGCCTCGGATTTGAATTTTAATCAGGAAAACCTTATATAAAAAATACCTTTCCCTTAAGTACGACAAGGCTGCGTGGACCGAGCATGCAGCGATCTCCGCCGATTTCGTTAAGCGGTTCCTGCCGCAGGGCCTTGTGGGCGGCATCCACCTGACCGGGTTCAGCTTCGACGACACCGCCATAGCCATAAAGATAGCTACCGCGAATTGAATCGCGGTTGCAGACAGCCAACCGCAATTTTCGGGTTAATTTTCCGGCGGGGCGGCAAGTTTTCCGGTCGTTCCGCTTCCGGCGGACGCTCCGGGAATAAGGCCCAGCTTCAGATATATCGGCCGGACTTTTTCCTTTAATTCGCCGAGGCGGCTGAAAAAAGCCGCCGCGCCCGCTATAGCCGCCACGCCGCTTAACAATATCGTGTAAGGCGCCCCTATTTTGCTCGCCGTAAAACCCGCCAGCAGACTGCCAAAAGGCGCCATCCCCATGAAAGCCATGGCGTAGAACGCCATGACCCGTCCCCGCTTATCGTCATCGACCACGGTCTGAACTACGGTATTGCTGGAAGCCATCTGATTTATCATGCCGAAACTCGCCAGGGCGATAAAAAAGGCGGAAAACGCAAAAGATTTTGAGAAAGACAAAGCGATAAGCCCGGCGCCGAACAAGCAGCCCGCAAGCGGTATTTTTTTCTCCAGGCCGGCGGCGCTTCTCCTGCCGGCCAGGGTCAAAGCCGCGGTCAAAGCGCCCAGGCCCGAGCAGCCCATCAGGAAACCAAGGGTCTCAGGTCCGCCGTGAAGGACTTCCTTTACGAACACAGGCATAAGAACGATATAAGACATGCCGGTAAGGCTCGTCAAAGCGAGCAAAAGTATTATGTACCGTATGGGCGCGAAACCAAAAGTGTAGGCAAAACCTTCTTTAAGCCGCTTAAAGACGCCGCCGGAAACGCTTTCTTTTTTCCTCCGCACAAGATCCATCGAGAACAGCGCCGCCAGCACCGCGATATAACTGAGGCCGTTCAAAAGAAAGCACATTCCCTCCCCCACCGCGCTTATAAGCACTCCCGCGATAGACGGCCCCGCGAGCCGGGCGGCGTTGAACATGGATGAGTTAAGGGCTATGGCGTTGCCCAGGTCCTCCTTTTTTTCCACCAACTCGATGACAAAGGCCTGCCGGGCCGGGATATCAAAAGAGTTCACCAAACCCAGGAACGCGCTTAAAACGACTATGTGCCATACCTGTACCCGGCCCGAGAGAACAAGGAAAGCCAGGACCAAAGCCTGAAGCATGGCTAAAGTCTGGGTAATTATCAGTATCTTATGCCGGTTATAGCGGTCCGCCGCCAGACCCGTCACCGGGGCAAGCAGGAAAATAGGTATATGGGAAGCAAAACCCACAACGCCCAGCAGCAGGGCCGAGCCGGTAAGCCTGTAAACCAGCCAGCTCATGGCCACGCTCTGCATCCATGTGCCTATAAGCGAGATGCTCTGCCCCCCGAAAAAAAGGCGATAGTTCCTGTGTTGAAAAGACCGCAGGAGCAAAGCCTGTTTGGAAGGCTTATGGCGGATTTGGGCGCTTGGGTTCGTCATCTGAACAGGGCAAGAATTATGATATTGGAATCCGGTATGGCTCTGTAGGAAACATAAAGCCTATTCTCGTGGGTGCGAAGCACAATTTCCGCCATACATACTGGCGGACCCCCGCCAATACTGCCCGGCGGGCGCGGCGCCGGGCTGTTTTGCGCTAAACATCCCGGCGCATCCGCCGCATTGTTTTCCGCCACACAGCTTCGGCGGACCCGCCGGTTGTTTTCCGCCACACTACTCGGCGGACCCGCCGGACTGTTTGGCGGGGGCGGGGGCGGAGGCGGGCAATAATTAAGTTAATCCTTCAAAACACCCATTCCTATTTTTACCGGATCCGCGTGTTAAAGGTTATAATACCAAAAAGGCGGCTGATTATCAGTCTAGCGGGGTTTTTGGCAATGCTTCCGCTGTCCGGCGGGAAAACCAGCCGGGCAAAATTGTTGGCTTTTTGCTTTTGTTTTTTATATAGTTAAATCTGAGAAAAATATAAATTATTGATTTTGTAATTCCATTCTTAAAATCTCAAAACCGGAATTAAAGCGGAAACAAAAAAATGAAAAAATCATTAAGAAAAACCAACCTGTTAAAAAGCCTGTTTGATGTTGAAGAAGGTTATTCGTTGACACAGGCTATTGCCGAAGCGGACAGATGTCTCCTCTGCCATGATGCCCCCTGCAGCGCGGGGTGCCCAGCGGAAACCGACCCCGGCAAGTTCATAAGAAAACTGCGCTTGAAAAATTTGAAAGGCGCTGTGAGAACGATTAAGGAGAATAACATACTGGGCGGCGTTTGCGGCATAGTCTGTCCCGCGGGGCGCTTATGCGAAGAAAAATGTTCCGCGACGGAGATAGATAAACCCATAAATATCGGCAGACTCCAGAGATTTTTAGTTGAGTACGGCTGGCAGATCGGATTTAACCCTTTGATAAAAAAACCGGCTAATAATATCAAGGTGGCTGTGGTCGGGTCCGGACCTGCGGGACTGACCTGTGCCGCGTATCTCGCGAAAGAGGGATATGACGTGACTGTGTTTGAATTAAATAAAAAACCGGGCGGCATATTAAGATATGGAGTGCCTTCCTTCAGGCTGGGCGAAGATTTCGCCGACAGGGAGATAAAAGATATTACAGCGCTTGGCGTAAAGCTCAAATGCAATTCTCCGGTTAAAGGCAAAGGCGCTGTTGAAAACTTGTTAAAGAAAGGGTTTAAAGCGGTATTCGCCTGCGCGGGCCTGTCGTTGCCTTATAAAATAGATATTCCCGGCGCTCATTTGAAAAATGTCACTACTTCAACGGAATTTTTAAAAGATGCGAAAGCCGGCAACCATGAGAAAATAAGCAGGCTGGTGAAAAACAAGTGTGTCGCGATTATCGGGGGAGGGTCTGTCGCCATGGACGTCGCCAGCACCTGCAGGGCGCTTAAGGCGGATAAAGTTTATTGCATCGCTCTGGAGGGCATGGGTGAACTGCCTGCTTACAAGGACGACCTTTTGATGGCCCTGGATAACTGCGTCATCATAAAGCCGCAGTGCCGGGTTAAAGAGATAACAGGAAAAGGCGGCGCGGTTGCCGGCGTTAAAGGAAACGAAACAAAATGGAAGGTGAAGGGGCCGGGCTTATTCATACCTTCAAACGCGGAAGACGTTCCGGGCGCCGGGTTTTCATTAAATGCAGGCGCGGTGATAATAGCCATAGGTTCGGGGCCGGACTCGCGGCTCAAAGAACAATTGCCGAAAGTAAAATTTACCAAACGCGGGTTGATACAGGTTAATAAGAACACCCTGGCCACTTCGGCAAAAGGCGTCTATGCCGGCGGAGATATCGTGAGGGGGCCTGCTTTGGCGGTTGATGCGGTCGCCGACGGCAAAAAGGCCGCAAAAGCCATCATGAAATCTTTACAGGGAGGCAAATAAATTATGAGAGAGCTAAGCATCGAATTCTGCGGGGTAAAATTCCCCACCCCGTTTTTGCTCTCTTCGTCGCCGGTAAGCAACACCGCCGAGATGATCGCAAGGGGCTTTGATAAAGGCTTTGGCGGCGTGGCGTACAAAACGCTCGGCGGCGAGCACACGAAGATAATACACCCTTCGCCCAGGATGCGCGGGTACGATTATGGGGGCAAAAAAGTCATAGGAGTGCAGAATGTGGAAATGACCACGGACCGCCCGCTGAAGGACAACATCAAGGACATAAAGTGGCTGAAGAAGCGCTACCCGAAGCATGTCGTCATTGGAAGCATCATGGGCTTTTCAAAAGGCGAGTGGCGCGACCTGGCTTTGACAGTGGAGGATGCGGGCGTGGATATGCTGGAATTAAACTTTTCCTGCCCTCATATGTCCGTTGAAGGCACCGGCATGAAGGTGGGGCAGGCGTTTGAACTGGTAAAGGAATTCACGCGTATAGTGCGGGATTGCGTAAAACTGCCGATTCTGGCAAAGCTGACCTCCAATGTGACGGATATAACAGAGCCGGCGCTGTACGCGAAAGAGGGCGGCGCGGACGGCATAACCGCTATTAACACGGTGAGGGGGCTTGCCGGCATAGGGCTGGATGATTTTATCCCGTCTCTCAATGTCTACGGGCGGGGCGCGATCAGCGGATATTCCGGGCCGGCGATAAAGCCCATCGGGCTGAAGTGCATTGTTGAGCTGGCAAAGAAAAAAGAGCTCGGCCTGCCGCTGTCCGGCTGCGGCGGAGCGGAGACCTGGATAGACGCCGTTGAGTATCTGCTGTGCGGCGCTTCCACCCTGCAGATGACGACAAGCGTTATCCGCTATGGCCACAGGGTCGTTGAGGATATGTGCGAGGGGCTGTCCGATTTTATGGACGCGAAGGGATTTAAACAGGTTAAAGATATAGTGGGAAAAGCGCTGCCGAATATACATGAGACGAGCGCTTTTGATGTGTCAAAACAGGGAGCGGCTTCCTATGACCTTGAACGCTGTATAGGGTGCGGGCAATGCTACATAGTGTGCCGGGATGCCGGCGGCCAGGCGCTTGAGTGGGATTCCAAAAAGAGAAGGCCCGTCCCGGATGATGAAAAGTGTTACAGCTGCATGATCTGTTCCTTCGTCTGTCCGGTTGACGACCTGATAACTTTTAAGGATATAAAAGGCAAGAAACCATATACCCCCAAACCCTCAAAGCTGTAAAGAAGAAACATAGACGCGCCCGCCCCGGCCGGCTGAATTCCCTCCGCCACCATGCCTTGACCTGGGTTTTTCTCCCGCCCGGCGGCCGCTTTTTTGATATTATACCCATTATGACCGCAGCCGGCAAAAAATCCGGACTATTTTAACAGCTCAACTTGCGATAATCTGCATTGAACGAAACCGCTTTCGACCCCAGTCATTGTAAAGGGATTTACGGGACACAACACTATTTAACGCCGGGGAAGGAATACCCGGCTGAAGAGAGCAGCGTTTTGATCTTTTGTTCGAAGGGCGCAAGTTCAACCGGTTTAATCATATAATCCGCCGCGCCCAGTTTGAAAGCGGTTTCAAGATCCCCGATCTTCCGTTCGCCTGTTATCATCAGCACGGGAATATTTTTTGTGGAGGATTTGAGCTTCAGACTTTCAAGGATCTGCAAGCCGGTGATCCCCTGCATCATGATGTCCAGCAGAATAAGCTGCGGTTTATGTCTCTCCACCATTGCCAGCGCGTCTTTGCCGTCAAACACCTTAATTGACTTACAATTCAAAGCTCCTAAATATGCTTCATACATTTCCAGCAGCATCGGGTCATCATCCACAAGCATCACCAGCGGTTCCCGCGGCTTGAAAATATTAAGCAATGACATAATACCCCACCGTAAAACATCCTTAACCCCGATTCTATCAAAATTCGCATTGAATCGCAATTTTAAAAAGTAGCTTTTAAAAAGTAGCTTGTCGCGAAAAAGTTAAAGTGTCATGATCCAGAAAAGTAGAAATATCATGGTCAAAGGGGGGTAGGGGACGTAGCGTAGTTAGTTGACTAACTTTGGGAACAAGAGAATTTATGTCTAAAATACCTGGGATAAATTCAGACACAAACCCGGCAATGCGCGGCGTGCCTATCCCGCCAGGCAATTCCCACCGCCCGGCAGCGGCAGCATTGCCAAAAACCCCGTTAGACCCCGTTAGACTGACTCTCCCGCCGTTTTTTTGTTATTATAACCTTTAACGCGCGGTTCCGGCAAAATTCGGAATGGGATTTTAGGGGGCGACTCACGACAACTCACGATAATCGCCTTATGTTGCCTACAAATAAAAGAGCGCCGTCACGAAGACATTTGATATGATAATGTTAAATGAGCTTGCTATGTTTCACCTTGGCATGACGCGGAGCGGCGGGAGCGGGCATGAAGAATAAAACCAATTCCTTGAACGTCGGCGCGGTGGCCGCGGTGCGCGGCAGCGTCGTGGACATACGGTTCGACGCGCAGCTGCCGCCCATCTACTCGCTGCTGCGCGCGAAAGAGGGGGAAATTATCATCGAGGTTTTAGCCCAGCTCGACGCGCATCGCGTGCGCGGGATCGCGCTGACTCCCACCCAGGGCCTGGCCCGCGGCATGGCGGTGGAGGACACGGGCGGGCCGTTGAAGGCGCCGGTCGGCAAAGGGATCCTGTCGCGGATGTTCGACGTGTTCGGGAACGCCATCGACCGCCGGGCGGCGCCGACGGATGTCCAATGGCGCTCGGTCCATCACGCCCCGCCTGCGCTGGCGCGGCGTTCCACCAGATCCGAAGTCTTCGAGACGGGGATCAAGGTCATAGATGTGCTGACGCCGCTTGAGCGCGGCGGCAAAGCGGGGCTGTTCGGCGGGGCGGGGGTGGGTAAGACGGTATTGCTCACCGAAATGATCCACAATATGATCGGGCGCCGGGAGGGCGTAAGTATTTTTTGCGGGATAGGCGAACGGTGCCGCGAAGGCGAGGAGCTTTACCGCGACATGAAGGCGGCGGGCGTACTGCCGGACATGGTGATGCTGTTCGGGCAGATGAACGAGCCGCCGGGCAGCCGGTTCCGCGTGGGCCACGCGGCGCTGACGATGGCCGAGTATTTCCGGGACGACGAGCGGCGCGACGTGCTGCTGCTTATCGACAATATCTTCCGGTTCATCCAGGCCGGCTCGGAAGTGTCCGGCCTTATGGGGCAAATGCCGTCGCGCCTGGGCTATCAGCCGACCATGGGCACCGAGCTGGCGCGGCTGGAGGAGCGCATCGCCAACACCGACACCGGGGCCATTACGTCCATCCAGGCGGTGTATGTGCCGGCCGACGATTTTACCGATCCGGCGGCGGTGCATACGTTCTCTCATCTTTCCGCCTCCATCGTGCTCTCCCGCAAGCGGGCAAGCGAAGGGCTTTACCCGGCCATAGACCCGCTCCAATCCGGTTCCAAGATGGCCACGCCCGGCATCGTCGGCGAACGGCATTACGGCCTGGCGCGGGAAATCCGGCGCACGCTCGCGCAGTACGCGCAGCTCAGGGATATTATCGCCATGCTGGGCCTGGAGCAGCTTTCGCCGGAGGACCGCACCGTGGTAGCCCGCGCCCGCAGGCTGGAGCGTTTTCTCACCCAGCCCTTTTTCACGACCGAGCAGTTCACCGGCCTTAAAGGAAAGCTCGTCAGCCTTAAGGACGCGCTGGACGGCTGCGAGCGGATACTGCGCGATGAGTTCAAAGACCGCCCGGAGAGCGCGCTCTACATGATAGGGACGATCGACGAAGCGAAGGGAAAGGCGGCATGAAACGACCGGCGCTCATGACGCTTAAGGTCCTTCTGCCGTTCGGGATCTTCGCCGAGAAAACCGGCGTGGCGCGCATCGTCGCGGAGACCCGCGGGGGCTCGTTCGGGCTCCTGCCGCGGCGGCGTGATTGCGCGGCGGCGCTCGCGCCGGGAATTCTGAGCTACGAAACCGAAGCGGAGGGAGAGGTTTACGTGGCTGTGGACGAAGGGGTGCTGGTCAAGACCGGCCCGGACGTGCTCGTTTCCGTGCGCAACGCGATCGCCGGAACGGACCTTGGCCGGCTGCGCGAAAAGGTGGAGCGGGAGTTCCTGAACCTGGACGAACGGGAGCGGGGCGTCCGCTCGGTGCTGGCAAAAATGGAGAGCGGTTTCATCCGCCGCTTTGCGGAGTTTAGGCATGAGTGAGAGACCGGAGCCCAGGAGCGCGAAAGAGCGGACCCCGTTGGGCCGGGAGGTCGGCGCAAAGGCCGCGCGCAAGCTCCGCGCGCAGCGCCATGTCACGCGGGGTGTCTGGTTCGGCCTGGGCATGATGGGGCTTATCGGCTGGTCGGTGGTGGTTCCGACCCTGCTCGGCGCGGCGCTCGGGATCTGGCTGGACCGGCATTATCCGGGAAGTCATTCCTGGACGCTGATGCTGCTGGTCACCGGCCTGGGCGTCGGCTGTCTGAATGCCTGGAACTGGGTGACCAAAGAAGACACGGAAATACGGGAGGAACAGGATGATAACGATGAATGAAACTCTGAGCCTGATCCCGGTCCTGCTGGCGGGTGTTTTACTGGGCGCGATGTTCTTCGCCGGCCTTTGGTGGACGGTTCGCAAGGGCGTCGGGTCCGGACGGCCGGCGCTCTGGTTTTTTGGCAGCCTGCTGGTGCGAACGGGCCTTACCCTGGCCGGTTTTTATTTTGTCGCGCGCGGCCATTGGGAGCGGCTGCTGGTATGCCTCCTCGGCTTTATCCTCGCGCGTGTAATCGTTACGCGGCTTATCCCGGCGGCGGAAAAGCCCGCCTGCACGGCACAGGAGGCCGGCCATGCGCCTTAGTCCCGACGAGATCGTTTTCTGGCAGCACGGGGTTTTCAAACTCAACGCCACCATCGTGTTCACATGGGTACTGATGTTCGTGCTGGCCGCCGGTTCAAAACTCATCACGCGTAAACTTTCCACGGGTCTGGAACGTTCCCGCTGGCAGAACCTCCTGGAAATCGTAGTTACCGGCATCGAGAAACAGCTTGAAGAGGTGGGCCTGAACCAGCCGCGGAAATATCTCGGCTTTCTGGGCACGCTTTTCCTGTTCGTCGCCTTGGCCAGCCTGGCCACCGTAATTCCCGGCTACGAGCCGCCGACCGGCTCGCTCTCTACCACGGCCGCGCTCGCGCTGTGCGTTTTTGTGGCCGTTCCGTTCTTCGGCATCAGGGAACAGGGGGTGGGCGGCTACCTGGAGTCCTATGTGCGGCCGACGTTCATCATGCTGCCGTTCAACCTCATCAGCGAAATTTCGCGCACGCTGGCCCTGGCGGTCCGTTTGTTCGGCAACATGATGAGCGGGGCGATGATCATCGGCATCCTGCTCGCTATTGCGCCCTTCATCTTCCCGCTCGTCATGACGGGGCTCGGCCTGCTCACCGGCATGGTGCAGGCCTACATCTTCAGCATCCTGGCGGCGGTTTATATCGCGTCCGCCACGCGGGTTCCCAGGCCCGGGCCTGGAGCCGCTGCAAAACAGTGAAGCGGCAGCTACGACACTAAAAGGAGATATTATGGATAACACGGCTATTATCGCGGTGGCATCAATCGTTACTGCCGGCATCACCACCGGTTTCGGCACTATGGGGCCCGCGTTTGCGGAAGGGAAGGCGGTTTCTACGGCGCTGAGTTCGCTGGCGCAGCAGCCTGACGCCTCCGCCACCATCACCCGGACCTTGTTCGTGGGCCTGGCGATGATCGAGTCCACGGCCATCTACTGCTTTGTGGTCTCAATGATCCTCATCTTCGCCAACCCGTTCTGGAACCACGTCATCGCCCAGGCCGCGGGGAAATAAACCTATGATAATAGATTGGTTCACGATCGGGGCACAGGCGCTCAACTTTCTCATCCTGGTGTGGCTGATGAAGCGCTTCCTTTACAAGCCTGTCCTGCGCGCCATAGATGCGCGGGAGAAGCGGATCGCCGCGGAACTCGCGGGCGCCGACGAGAAAAAGGCCGAAGCCCAAAAGGAGGGCGACGAGTTCCGGCGAAAAAATTCTGAGTTTGACCGGCAGCGCGCCGCGCTTCTGAACAAGGCCGCGGAAGAGGCAGAAGCCGGACGCCGGCGGCTTCTCGACGAAGCCCGGAAGGCGGCCGATGCCCTGGGCGCCAGGCGGCGGGAAATACTGAGAAATGAAGAACGCAGCCTGCATCAGGCGATCAGGCGCCTGACACAGCGGGAGGTGTTTGCCGTCGCGCGAAAGGCGCTGACGGAGCTCGCCGGGGTGAGTCTGGAGGAACGCCTGGGCGGGGTGTTCATCCGCCGGTTGCGGGAGCTGGACGGCCGGGCGAAAACGGGCTTCGCCGGGGCGCTGAAGACGGCGCCCGAACCGGCGCTCGTGCGCAGCGCGTTCGACCTGCCCGCGGAGCAGCGCGCGGCGATACAGAACGCGCTCGACGAAACCTTCCCGGCCGGGATCCGCGTCCGGTTCGAGACCGCGCCGGACCTGGTCGGCGGCATCGAACTGAGCACGACCGGCCAAAAGTTGGCGTGGAGCATCGCGGATTATCTGGCGGAGCTGGAAAAGGGCGTGGAAGAACTTCTGGAAAAGAAGGATGAACCCGCCGCGCATAGCCGATGAGTATGGAACCTGAAAGCCTCCAAAACGTTTTTGACGGCGCGTTTGCCGCAGTAACCCGGGCGCGGGAAGCCTTTACGCCGCGACTGACGCCGCGGGAGGTGGGCACAATCACCAGTATCGCCACCGGCATCGCCAAGGTGTCGGGGCTTCCCGGCGCGGGCTTCGACGAATTGTTGACGTTTCCCGGAGAGGTGCAGGGCATTGCGTTCAACGTGGACGCCGATGAGATCGGCGTGGTTCTGCTCGGCGAATACTGGAAGCTCCGCGCGGGAGCCGAAGTCCGCCGCACGGGCAGGGTTATGGACGTGGCCGTGGGCGACGGGCTGCTGGGGCGCGTAATTAACCCGCTCGGCCGGCCGCTGGATGGCGGCGGGCCGGTGGTCTCCGCTCAGCGCCTGCCCATCGAACGCCCCGCCGCGCCCATCATGGACCGCGCGCCCGTCACGGCGCCTCTCCAGACCGGCCTCAAAGTGATCGACGCGCTTATTCCCGTCGGCCGCGGCCAGCGCGAGCTGATCCTCGGCGACCGCCAGACCGGCAAGACCGCCATTGCCGTCGACGCCATCCTCAACCAGCGCGGCCGGAATGTGCTGTGCGTTTATTGCGCCATCGGCCAGCGCGCGTCCTCCGTGGCGAAGGTGGCGGCGACCCTGCGGGAACAGGGCGCGATGGAGTACACGGTCGTTGTGGTGACCGAGGGCGACGACCCGCCGGGGCTTGCTTATATCGCTCCTTACGCGGCCACCAGCATCGCGGAGTATTTTATGGAAGCGGGCCGGGACGTGCTTATTGTTTACGACGACCTCACCCAGCACGCGCGCGCCTATCGCGAACTTTCCCTCTTGCTGCGCCGGCCGCCCGGCCGCGAAGCGTTTCCCGGCGATATTTTTTATATCCACTCGCGGCTGCTCGAACGCGCGACGCATTTGCGTAAGGAACTCGGCGGGGGCTCCCTTACCGCGCTGCCCATAATCGAAACCGAAGCGCAAAATATTTCCGCCTATATTCCGACCAACCTGATCTCCATCACGGATGGCCAGATCTATCTTTCGCCGACGCTGTTCGAATTGGGCGTGCTGCCCGCGGTCGACGTCGGAAAATCCGTCTCGCGCGTCGGCGGCAAGGCGCAGCGCGCGGCCTACCGCGCGGTGGCGGGCGACCTCAAGCTCACCTATGCGCAGTTCGAGGAACTCGAGACCTTTTCACGGTTCGGCGCCCGCCTGGATGAAGACACCCGCAGGATCATCGGGCACGGCCGGCGGCTCCGCGCCTGCCTGAAACAGCCGGAATCCGCCCCGGTGTCCGTGCCCGCGCAGATCGCCGTGCTGCTGGCGCTAATCGCGGGACTGTTCGACGGCGTACCGCTTGACCGGATGACGGACGCCGAAAGCGCCCTGCGTTCGGCGGCGGAGGAGATCCCCGCGGAGGCGCTGGAGCGGCTGGATACCGCCGAAAAATTGAGCGAGGAGGATCGTGAAACCATTATCGGAATCGCCCGCAAAGCTCTTGCCCGCTTCCAGCCCGGGCCTGAACCCGGGGAGAGGCCGTGAGCGACACTACGGCGGGTCTGCGCCGGAAGATCAACAGCGCCGGGGATCTTCAATCCGTAGTCCGCACTATGAAAGCCCTGGCCGCTTCGAGTATCGTACAATACGAAAACTCGGTGCGCGCGCTGGCCGGCTACTACCGCGCGGTGGAACTGGGGTTGGGCGCATGTCTGCGCGAAAGCGGGCCGGCGTTCCCGACCGCGCAGCGGAAAAGGAAAAGAGCCGCTGGCGCGATCAACGCGGTCGTGTTCGGTTCGGACCAGGGGCTGGTGGGCCGGTTTAATGATGTAGTGGCCGATTATGCGGCGCATGCGCTGGCGCCCCTGCCCGGCCCCCGGGTCTGGGCCGTCGGTGAGCGCGTTCATGCGCATTTGGCGGATGCGGGGCTGCCGCCGGCGGGGCTCTTCGCGGTGCCGAACTCCGTCAAGGCTATTACCCCGCTCGTAGGGCAGCTCCTTGTTGAGAGCGGGATGAGCCGCGGCCGGGGTGAAGCCGCCGAATTCCATCTCTTCTACAACCGTCCCTCGCCCGGGGCGGTTTATGCGCCCGTCAGCCGGCGGCTGCTGCCGTTGGACGAGGCCTGGCGCAGCAAGGCGGCCGGACTTTCCTGGCCGAAGGGAAACCTGCCCGAGGTCATGGGCGGCGGCGCCGCGGTCCTGGGGGCGCTCATCCGCGAATACCTTTTTGTCTCTATCTTCCGGGCGTGCGCCGAATCCCTGGCGAGCGAGAACGCGAGCCGCCTGGCGGCGATGCAGCGCGCCGACAAAAACATCGACGAACTGCTGGAGAGCCTTAACGGGACGTTCCATCGTTTGCGCCAGAACGGCATAGACGCGGAACTCTTCGACGTCATTTCCGGCTTCGAAGCGCTGACCGCGGAGAAGAGCTGATGGCCGCCGACAGCGCCATAGGCCGGCGGCAGGCCCTAGGCTCCGCGGCGGGAATCAACGCTGTACAGCGCACCTCCGCCATAATATGGAGTCATGGCTACAGATTATGGACGGAATACGCGCTCTTTTCAAGCCAAAGCGGGTTTCATGCTCATCTTGCGTTGGATAATTCTTAGGGGGGGCAGTCAGCCGGGGCGGGTTCTATGACTTCATATAAGTCTACCCGCGGGTCCAGCTGGCAGTCTTCGTCCGGCGGGCCGCAGGCGTATTCATATAACAACGTTTTAGGGGCCGGCTTTCCGACGAAGGCGGACCCGCTTGCCCGTTTCCCCGCCGGCTGTTTTCCGCCACACTGCTCGGCGGACCCGCCGGACTGTTTGGCGGGAAACACTGGAAATTCAGCAGGCAGGCCAAGTGGGTTAGTATCGAATAAGGGCGGCCGCGCTGGACGACCCGGCCCCCGCAAAGTGAACCCGCCTACAGCCCCGGCCAATTATATAACCGGCTACAAATGGTAATAGCGCTTTCCGGGTTAATCTTCCGGCGGGGCGGCTGAAATTATTTTTCCCAGAACGCGGGGGCCGCGGGCGCCGGTGGCGGAAGGACAGTTGTTGGTTTTTCCGTTCACGGCAAGCCAGGCAAGCAGGGCGAAGCAGGCGGGTTCCTTGGCCAGGGGATGGATGCCCAGTTCGGCGATGCTCCTTACGCGCGCTCCCTCAAGAACGCCGGCGATATTGCGCATCAGGACCGGGTTCAAAGCCCCCCCGCCGCTCACTATAAGCTCCGTTGTCCGGACCGGGGCGAACCTCTGGAAAGCAAGAGCGACGCTTACGGCGGTGAAATAATTAAGCGTGGCCAGGATATCATATTTATTATTCGTATTGAACCGGTTCCCGAAATGCTTTTTAAGAAAAGGGCCCGAGAATTCCGAGCGGTCCAGCGATTTGGGCGGCTTTAAAGCGAAGAAAGGATGTTTAAGGAGCTCTATAACCCCGGCATAATCTATTTTACCGGCGGCGGCCCAGCGGCCATCCGCGTCAAAAGCTTTTTTTCCGTCCGAGAACATGCCCGCGGCCGTGTCCATCAGGGAATTCCCCGGGCCCGTGTCAAAACCAAAGGTCAGACCCCCCCGGCCCACAAAAGCGATATTACCCACGCCGCCTATGTTTTGAAGAGCTATCGGCTTCCCCCCGCCGAAAAGATATTCGTCCATAAAAGGTATAAGCGGGGCGCCCTGCCCGCCGGCGGCCATGTCGGAAGGCCTGAAATCGGTTACAACGGGCCTGCCCGTTTCCTCCGCTATGAACGCGGCTTCGCCTAGCTGGAGCGTATGCCCGTTTTTTCCCGGTCTATGGCAAACGGTCTGGCCGTGCGAGCCGATAACGGCCACGCTCTTATACGCGATTTTATATTCCCGGCAAAACCGCCTTACCATATCCGCCCAGAGCCCGCCTAATTCAAAATCAAGCGCCGAAAGCTCCGGCGCGCGCATGTTTTTGGCGCCTATGATGCGTTTTTGCAGTCCCGCGCCGTAGGGATAGGTTTTATGGGCGAGGACCGCCAGCCTGCGCTCCGCCGGGCGAAGCGCGCAAAGCGCGAGGGACAACCCGTCCGCCGAAGTGCCGGACATCAGGCCTATAATTTTTATTATTTTGTTCCTTTTCATAGAAAATTCACCGGAATGATAATCATAAAATTGCCATACGCCGTATGCTTTAGGCCATAGGCTTTTTTGGCCGGCACAAGGGCCCGGCTTGCGGCCACCCTGTTGATTCTGACCAGCGGAGTATTGCCTATCAGTTCCGTGATGTCGCGCGCGAATTTCATTTATTTCCGCCCGCCGTTTTTTTCAGGCACTCTATCTCTTTCCAAAGCAGCTTCAATTCTTCGCCGTAAAAATCGTCCACCTTATCGTGGTCCAGCTGGGACGCGGCGGTGGCTCCGCCGTGGCCGGGCTTGGCCGGCACGCCGAAAACCGTGGTGTCGCACGGCACATCCTTCAAGACCACCGAGCCGGCGCCTATGCGCGAACGCTCGCCGACATGGATGGCGCCCAGCACTATGGCTCCCGCCCCTATGACCGCGCCGGAGCCTATGGTGGGATGCCTTTTCTTTTTCTCAAGGCTGGTGCCGCCCAGCACTACGCCCTGGTACATAAGCACATCGTCGCCTATTTCAGCGGTCTCGCCTATTACCACGCCCATGCCGTGGTCTATAAAGAACCTTCTGCCTATCGTGACGCCCGGGTGTATCTCTATGCCGGTCATGGCGCGGCCGAGCTGGGACAAGAGCCTGGCGGGCAGGCGAAGGCCGAGCTTCCAAAGCCCGTGCGCCAGCCTGTGCAGCCACACCGCGTGCAGGCCGGGATAGCAGAATAACACCTCAATAATCCCCCTCGCGGCCGGGTCTTTGGCAAACACCGTTTTTATGTCTTCAATGATGTTCATGAGAAGGATCCTTGTTCCTCATCCGCCAATATCTAATATCCACCAATATCCGTAACTACTCAGGTTGTCGGAGGTTCACGGTTCAGGGTTCACGGTTATCCTTTGCATAGACGTTTTTCAACCTCTGAACCGTTGAACCCCTGAACTGTGAACCTGAGTAGTTACCAATATCCACCGATATCTCTTATTTCCGCGCGTTTTTTCGTTTCCGTTTATGACGAAGCGCACGGGATTATTATATAATTTTTATATACGAACGGTCGGCAATTAAACTTGCGAGGCGGCTTATGAATAAAAAAGATTTTTTAAGAGTGGCGGATTACACTAAAGAAGAGATAAAGGAGATATTCGGCCTGACGGGCAGGATAAAGGCCCGGCAGAAAAAGGGCGCTCCCGTCCGTCCGCTGGAAGGGAAAACGCTGGGAATGATATTCCAGAAATCCTCCACCAGAACACGGGTCTCCTTTGAAGTGGGGATGTATCAACTGGGCGGCTACCCGCTGTTTTTAAGCGCCAACGACCTCCAGCTTAAAAGAGGCGAGACCATAGCCGACACGGCCCGGGTCCTTTCCCGCATGGTGGACGCCGTAATGATAAGGACCTACGCCCACAACGAAGTGGAAGAGCTCGCGAAATACGCCTCCATCCCCGTCATCAACGGCCTTACCGATTCCCATCACCCCTGCCAGATAATGGCGGACATCTACACCGTTCTGGAGCGCCGGAAAAGCGTAAAAGGCCTGACCGTGGCCTGGGTCGGGGACGGCAACAATGTCCTCCACTCCTGGATGGAAGGCGCGCCGCTCACAGGCATGAACCTGCGGATGGCCGTCCCTCCCGGCTATGAGCCGGACAAGGAAATGCTCAAATTCGGCGCTGAGCTGGCAAAGAAGGAAGGCACTCAGATGCTCCTGACCAACGACCCGGTTGAAGCCGTAAAAGGCGCCGACGTCATCTACACGGACGTATGGGCAAGCATGGGCCAGGACGCGGAAAAGGAAAAGAAGTTCCGCGATTTCAAGGGGTTCCAGATAAACGGCGGACTGATGAAACACGCCGACAAAGATTATCTCTTCATGCACTGCCTGCCGGCCCACAGGGGCGAAGAGGTGGCGGAGGAAGTTATTGACGGACCGCACTCCATAATCTTTGATGAAGCCGAGAACCGCATGCACGTGCAGAAGGCCATACTGGCCGCCCACATGCTCCGGGGCAGGAAGATAAAAATATAGGTTATGCAGTTTTGAGTTATGAGTTGTCCGCCTGAGGCGGACGGGTTGACCAGGACTTATTTAAGTTCGAATATCTCAAGCGTGCCGTTTATTATCCGGAATCCGTAACGGGCGTCCATCTCCGGGTAGCTGACGCCGGAAGGCTTGATCTCGGCGGAGTCCAGCAGGAAGTAGGAAACGGCGCCTTCCGCCAAGGGGAAGGGCATCAGCAGCACCAGCTTTTTATCGGTGAATTTGGCGAACCCTTTGCCCTGCACCAGCTCATTGCCGTAAGCCAGTTTATAACCCCGCTCAAGTTTCACATCCACGCCTTTTTCTGCTATGGCTTCGCCTAACTGCTGGGCCGTGACGACCAGCGCTTTCCTGCCGCCGCAGGTTATCTCTATCTTGCTGCTCGCGGGATCGCGAAGTGAGGCATAGACCTTGGCCGTAAATTTTTCACCGTCTATCACAACGGTTTTCGAACCGCGCATGAAAATCCCGTAATTTACTATTTCCATCCCCCTGATGAAGTAACTCTCGCCCCGCTGAGTGGTCAGGACCATGAAGAATTTGTCTTTCTCGCTGCAGGAATTGCCGCCATCCGGGCAGTTTGAGGCCTTATGTCCGCTTAAATGCACCGCGGCGCCCCTGGAAGTCTTGAAAGTCATGCCGGAATAAAGGAAAGCGTTCCTTATGGGCTCAAGTTTGACGGAATATACGACCGCGCCGAGGCGCGATTCGGAGACATCCGCGACGGATTTATTCCCGGCCAGCCCGAGGGGGCTGGCTATGGGGGCGGCGAACATATCATCGAAGTACTTAAAGAACCGGTCTGTTTCATCCTGCTGTCCGCCGGCGCTTTCCGGCTGCGGGACCGGAACGGCTATGTCAGCAGTCATATTCGTCAGCCCGAAATCGGAAGCGTCAAACGCTTTCTGCTCAAGTTCCCCGGCAAATAAAACGCAGCATGAGGCCGCCACCATCGCCGCTATCGGCAGTATCGCTTTCCTGGTCTTCATATAGTTTCCCCTTCTATAAGCCCTGAAATCACCTGGTTTTAATTCCGCGCCGCTCTCTTCTCATAATCATTATGTTATACCACACAGACCTTAACAACGCCATAACCTTAGGCCCTGTTTTCGGCATTCAATAGGCCCAGGCCGAAATGGGACCAAAGGGTATCAAAAAGGGCGCGGTGGATTCCCCGCGTCAGTGGGTTGCGGCCCCGGCGCAATGCGCGACCGGGCTCTGCGGGCGGACCGCCTCCGGCACGTGAGGCCGTTTTCTTTATATTGCATACTCCCGTAAAATTATATAGATTAGTGAGGTATTAAATTCCACTATCACGGGGCCATAAACCACCTGGGGTTTATGGTCCTGAACCCAACGTGGTTCAGGAGTCGGGCATCATGAACGCGAACAAACTCATAAAAACGCTCGAAGGACATTCCGACGGCGTGCTTACGCTCGCTTTTTCGCCGTGCGGCAAATTCCTCGCGTCCGGCAGCGCGGACAATACGATAAAGCTCTGGGAGATGCCGGACGGACTAAACGCAAAGGCCATACAGGCGCACGACGGGAATGTGAACTGCGTCGCGTTCTTCCCTGACGGGAACTCCCTGGTTTCCGCCGGCTGGGATAAGACCGTAAAGATCTGGACCGTAGCCGACTGCTCGAACCGGCGCGTGCTGGACGCTCACGATTCCTGCGTCAACCGCGTTGCGGTCTCCGGCGACGGCGTCATTTTCGTCTCGGCCGCGGACGACCAGACCATCAAGCTCTGGAACGACAAAACCGGCTTGCTCCTGACCGCGCTGAAACCCGTTATGGGCGACGTGAAAGCGCTGGCCCTGTCCCCTAACGGCGCCATGATCGCGGCGGGCGGCACGGAGCTTAAATTCCTGGATTTTAGGGACGGCACTCTTTTAAAGGCCAACAGCGATTATATCTACGGCGTCAGCGCCCTTGCCTTTTCGCCGGACGGCAGGCGGCTGGCCGCCGCGCTCGGCATGGAAAAGAAGCTGGAGCTCTGGAATATAAGCGCGGGCGAAATAGCGCTCGAAGGCGCCTTAAAAGACCCGGACCGGCTCAACTGCGCGGTCTTTGAGCCCGACGGCAAACACCTGTTTACGGGCGGCTCGGCCATAAAGAAATGGAACATGGAAAGCGGTCTGGCGGTGGAAACTTTTGAAGGCCATTCGAACGAGATATGCTCCGTGGCCGTCTCGCCCGACGGCAAAATGATCGCCTCCGCTTCAAGCGACAAGACCATAAAGCTATGGGATAACAGCGGCGCGGTCTGACGCCGAAGCTTTAAACACGGCTCTGTTTTTAACCGTTATTTTTTGCTTTTTTTAATTTGCCACGGCTTGTCATTGGGGTTGCGCCGCTCTTTGCGCTCGGACGCCGTCATCGTGCTTGAAACTATCTCTCTTATTTTTCCCACGTCAAAAGGCTTGGTAATATAGCCGGAAGCGCCCATATTAAGCGTCTGAAGCACCGTTTCAAGGTCCTCAACGCCGGTAAGCATCCATATGACGGGAGACTGCCCCGTCCCTTTTATCAGTTTCAAGACCGCCACGCCGTCCAGCCCCGGCATATTTATGTCCAAAAACACCATGGCGGGGCGTTCTTCTTTTATTATCTCAACGGCGCTCAGCCCCTCGGAAGCGGTAAAAACGGCATATTCCCCCGCAAACGCTTCTTTAAGGATAAAACGAATGTTTTCCTCATCGTCCACTATCAATATTTTGTTCAAGGGCGGCTGCTTCATAAAAGTTATTTTATAAAAGTGTGAACGCTAATTCCAGTCTATTTAAGAGCTCCCGAATGTCCGCTCCCCGGACGCCGGCGCGGTTCCTCAGGCGGGTTTGGCAAACCACCGCCGGCCTATCCATAGGGACACGTTCACCAGCGCTATCAGCACAGGCACCTCCACCAAAGGCCCTATTACCGCCGCGAAAGCGGCCCCATGGCCGATGCCGAAGGTGGCTATCGCAACCGCTATGGCCAGCTCGAAGTTATTGGAGGCGGCGGTAAAAGACAGCGTGGCGGATTCCTCGTAGGAGGCGCCCGCCTTTTTGCTCATGTAGAAAGAAGCAAAGAACATCAGCGTGAAGTAGATCAGCAGGGGTATGGCTACCCGCACCACGTCAAAAGGCACCTGCACTATGTTTTCCCCTTTTATAGAAAACATCACCACTATCGTAAAAAGCAGCGCCACCAGGGTAAGCGGGCTTATAACCGGTATAAACTTTGCGCTGTACCACTCCCTGCCCCTGGCCCGGATAAGCGTAAACCTGGTCAGGATGCCGGCTATAAAAGGAATACCAAGATATATGAAAACGCTTTTTGCTATTTCCCCCATGGTTATGTTAACCACGGCGCCCTCCAGCCCCAGCCAGCGCGGCGCCAGCGTGACGAAGAAATAAGCGTAAACGGAGAAGAACAGCACCTGGAACACCGAGTTAAAGGCTACCAGCCCCGCGCAATATTCCCTGTCGCCGCGGGCCAGGTCGTTCCAGACTATCACCATGGCTATGCAGCGGGCGAGGCCTATCAAGATAAGCCCCACCATGTACTCCGGCTTGTCCCTGAGGAAGATTACGGCCAGCGCCGTCATCAGGACGGGCCCCACCAGCCAGTTCTGCGCCAGCGAAAGCAGCAGCACCTTCTTATTGGCGAAAACCCTGTGCATCTCCTCATATTTAACCTTGGCCAGCGGCGGATACATCATAAGTATAAGGCCTATGGCTATGGGGATGGAAGTGGTCCCCACGCTGGACGCCGCGTTGAAGTCCGCGACAGCCGAGGGCCAGAGCCAGCCGGCGGCCACCCCGGCCCCCATAGCCAGGAAGATCCACAATGTAAGGTAACGGTCCAGGAATGAAAGTTTTTCGCTTATACCGCTCATTTTAATTCTCCTTGTTCCAGTATTTCAGGCAGCCGCAGTACAAACTCTTTTATCTCATCGCGCACCCGGCGGTAGTGCGGCATAGCCTCTTCTTCAGAGGGGCCTTTTCCCGCTACTGTCGCAGGGTCGTCAAAGCCGTTGTGCATTTTCCGGCCTTTTCCCCAATAAGCGGGACATGCCGTGTGCGCGTTGGCCGCCTGATGGGCATAGCCCTTGTGCGGCACTGGCATAGCCTTGTCGCAGAGCGTCACCACCAGGTCGAAATCTTTGTCCTTGAAGATCTCCAGGCTCTTCGGCCGCTGGCCGGAAATATCCAACCCGGCCTCCGCCATAGCCTTCACCGCGCGGGGGTCCACTTCCCTTCCGGGCCTCGTGCCCGCGGAGAACGCCTCCACTTTCCCGGCCAATAATGCCTTAGCCCAGCCCTCAGCCATCTGGCTGCGGCAGGAATTCCCGGTACAGAGAAAAAGTATCTTTTTCATTTACCCTCCTAAATAATTCCGAAAATATCTTTAAGCCCCAGATACACGCCGCAAGCGATGAACACCCATGCGGTGACTGGTCTTGCGAATCTTTCAAACTTTGCGGCCAGTCCGGTTACGGCGGAAACTTTCTTAAGCCCAAAGTCCAGAATTATTGCCAGGCCGATAACCGGCAGGGCTGTGCCAATGCCGTAAAGCAGAGGCAGGGAGAATGGCGCAGAGTTTCTTGCAGCCAGCGGGATTATTACGCCGAAATAAAGCGCGGCGGAGATGGGGCAGAAGGCCAGCGCAAAGATGAAGCCCATGAACAGGGAGGGAGCGGCCCCCCCTTTGACCTTGAACTTCGACAGATCAAACACATTAAAACCCATAAAACCCCGGCCGAACATATCCAGCATATACATGCCGGCGAGAACCAGTATGGGCGACAGGGCCTGGTTGCCGTATTTCTGCATAAAGAACGAAAATGACGGCGCGCTAAGCAGGCTTTTTACCAGCAGGAAGCCGATGATAATATAGGCCAGCGCCCGGCCCAGGGCGTAAAGCCCGCCGTGCGCCAGCACCGCCAGGCGATGAGAACCTGAATGCTTTGAGATATAGGTAAGCGCGGCTATATTGGTGGCCAGCGGGCAGGGGCTTACCGAGGTGATAACCCCTGTCCACAAGGCCGTCAGAACTGCCGCCCAGAATTCAGCGTTCATTTCGCGTCCAGCAATTTATGTGTTTCATCCGCGACATAATTCATAAACCCTTTTTTATCGCCGAGCAATTGCCATACTTTTTCCAGTTTTACCCATTTAAGGGCTTTATCGCCGGAGAACTTCTGGACCACAACGGACTTGGAATTAAGCCGGTAATCCTGCACAAAATGCGCGTTAGCCCCTTCATCGACGTTTACGCCTTTGAAAATCACTTTCCACCCTTTATAATCGGAAGTGAAGTTTTTCTCCACCGCTTCGCGCGTATAGGCCTCTATCGCCTTACAGGAAGAACAGCGCGTGTTGGTGTGGAAATAATATACCAAGGCTGTTTTGGCTTCAGCCGCGGACTTAACCGGTTCTTTGGGGGTCGCCGGAACTTTTGGCCCGGGCTTTACCGGAGGTTTGGCCGGTTCCTCTACGGCAGCAACCGCTTCAGCAGGAGCCGCAGCGGTTTTATCAGGAGCTGCGGCCATTTTATACACAACAGCACCGATGCTTAAGGCAACAAAGCCCATAAGCGCGAATTTTAACGCTTTGCCCGGACCTTTAAGTGCGGAATTTTCAGATAAGTTCTTTTGCATGTTTGAATACCTTTTTTATATTGCGCTCAGTCACGCAGGCAGCTCATTTTAACGCAGGTCTCTTTTGAGAGCATCCGCGCCGCCCTGTCGGACAGTTCTCCCACGTCCGCCGCCCCCGAGCAGGGGAATACCAGCATCGCTTTACCGCCGCAGGCGCA
>Ga0180009_10000593_pt1 | contig 49281 bp, 43 predicted proteins | sample OS_PC_MetaG_FD_123537 | JGI IMG/M metagenome (GOLD analysis project Ga0180009, IMG submission 123537) | Groundwater microbial communities from the Aspo Hard Rock Laboratory (HRL) deep subsurface site, Sweden - OS_PC_MetaG | ecosystem: Environmental > Aquatic > Deep subsurface > Groundwater...
AATATTAGGCAATTGTAAAATTAACATTCCTGAGAATATTCGCAGAAAATATTACGGTTTTTGTTTCTCTCATTTAACAATGGGTACGCCCATAGTTTTGCTAACCGGACATTGCTGACTTTTTCTGAGTTAATGAGGCCCTGACCGGCATGTGATTGGAACAAAGCCCCTTTACGCCAATTGAACGAAGGTCGTGGGTCTGGTTTGCCAAACCAACGGTTCAACGTCGGGAAGAGCGGAAACACCGGGACATGGTCTTATTGCGTATACCCTGATTTCTGCGACATCGAGACTTGACCTGTCGCTAATGGAATTTGAGCAGATAGGTAATCAAGGCATGGGTTGATGAATCCTGACCTGCAGCAAGTTCTTGTTCTCCGCACAGTACCGGTAAGATATTGCCTGCCAGCTGTTTACCCAGTTCAACGCCCCATTGGTCAAATGAAAAGATGTTCCAAATAATACCCTGAACAAATATCTTGTGCTCATAGAGAGCAATCAGGCTCCCCAGTGACTCCGGGGTCAACTTCTCAGCCAGAATCGTGTTTGATGGACGATTTCCCTCAAAAGTTCGATAGGGCAGCAGGTTGTCCGCGACGTTTTCAGACTTAAGTTCCTGCAATGACTTACCGAAAGCTAGTGCTTTCTGTTGTGCAACAAAATTTGCCATGAGTATTTCATGGTGAATCCCAATAGCATTGACCGGTTTTGCGAATCCAATAAAATCACAGGGCACCAGTTTGGTTCCCTGATGAAGCAACTGATAAAAAGCATGTTGACCATTTGTCCCCGGTTCTCCCCAGACAATGGGCCCCGTCTGATAACCGACCCGATTTCCGTCTCGATCGACACTCTTGCCGTTGCTCTCCATATCACATTGCTGTAGATAGGCTGGAAATCGGCTTAGATACTGATCATACGGCAAAACGGCATAGGATTGGGCATCGAAGAAATTATTGTACCACACCCCAAGCAAGCCGAGAATAACCGGCATATTGACATCCAGGGGGGACTGCCGGAAATGCTGATCCATCCGATGAAACCCTGCCCGCAAGCGATGAAAATTTTCCACACCGAGTGCGATCATTAACGAAAAACCAATCGCAGATGTCAGAGAATATCGGCCCCCAACCCAATCCCAAAAAATAAGCATATTTTCCGGTTCGATTCCAAACGCAGCCACTTTTTCCGCATTGGTTGAAATCGCGATAAAATGACGGCCAGTGGCTGACTCATCACCTAAGCGTTTCAACAGCCACGCCTTTGCGCTGGACGCATTGGTCATGGTCTCCTGGGTCGTAAAGGTTTTTGATGCTATCAAGAACAATGTCTCATCCGGTTCCAGATCGATGAGTTGTTCCGCCAGATGTGTTGCATCAATATTTGAGATATAACGAAGCACAAGATTGCGGTTGGAGTATGCCTTCAGTGCTTCGTAAACCATGACCGGCCCCAGATCGGAGCCGCCAATCCCGATGTTAACAATATTTTTGATCGGTTTTCCTGTAAATCCCAGCCATTGGCCGGAAGATATCCTCCGGGCCAGCTGTTCCATTTTGACCAGAACACGGTTGACTTCCGGCATCAGGTCAACGCCATCAACCAAATAAGGTTTGTCGGGTGGATTTCTTAACACCATATGCAGAACCGATCGGTTTTCCGTTTGATTAATCCGTTTTCCAGAAAACAGCCGCTCTATCTCTGCCTCCAGTTCAATGCCACGTGCCAGTTCAAACAGCAACCGCAGAGTTTCTTCCACAACACGGTTTTTTGAATAGTCTAAAAACAGACCTGCATGTTCCAGTGACATCTGGGCAGCTCTATCTGGATTCTTGCCAAAGAGGGTCCTGAGATGCAGGTCTTTAATCTGCAGATAATGCTTTGTGAGCTTTTGCCATTCCACCCTTTCATTTGTTTTCATAGTTGAATTACCTCTGCATTGTAGTCCGCCACCCCAATTGAAGCTGGTTCACCTGTAAAGCCTGTCCAGTCTCAGGTTTTCTGAAAAAATTACATCCTGTGAAATCTCATTTTCAATATCAACCTTATTTCATAAAGCGAAAAAAATAGGTTGCATTTTTAACACTGTTGAAATAGAGAAAAAACAGATACTAAGTAGCATTTGACAACCATAACCAACCTTGAAACGCCAATGAATTTTTTCGATCTTATTTTTACAATTCTGATCCTCATTTTCCTTGTACTCGGTTTTTCCAAGGGATCGTTCAGAGAACTGCTCTCCACCATTGGAATCGTCATTGGGTATGTTGGCGCGGAGCAATTCCATGAGCGGTATCTGGGCATCACTCTACAATATATTCAAAACTATGCGCAAGCAAAGGTCATCACGTATCTTGCTATTTTTGCCGTAGGTCTGGTGATCGGCTTTATACTCTCCACACTGGTTCGACTGATGTCCTCCAGTCAGCGCCCAAGCTTTCCCAGTCGTATTCTTGCCGGTTTTCTGGGATTGTTGAAAGGGGTCCTCATTTGTCTCGCGATCTATTTTGTTGTTGAAGGTTATATCCCCTCATATATGGATGACCTGTACAATTCTGCCTATACCCCATGGCTTCAACATTTCAGAAAACTGATTAATGGTATCAACTTTGCTTTAATTCAGAATATACTGGCTTAGACAAAAAACGGTCCAAGACAGGTGTTTTTTCCTGAATATTCGGCATTTTGCTCTGTGCATCATCTTTGATATCCGTTATCCCAGAGTCATGCAAGCTTCTCATCGAACACTCCTGAGACTATCTAAATTTCTTGTCCTTCTTGCGCTACTGTTAACATCCATTTCCAGTTGCCAGTATATCCCGTTTCTAAAAAAGGAAACGCCTGCGGCCAAAACGGCGTTGCCGGATAAAACAACGGAAAGCAGGATTCGAAAGATCTATATCCAGAATTTCAGCGGCCAGAAAGTGAAGGAGATTCAGGAAATTTTTTTTGACGCGGTGAAAGAACAATCCTATTTTTCCTTTATGGAGTTACTGCCGGACGATCTTGATCAGCTGGGTGTGTTGCGGATTGATGTTACCGATTACAACATCTGGGAAATTGATGAAGAGGTGACCAATCTAAAGGACTACCCGCCAGGGGCAATCAAACCAGGGGAGACCATTAAACGGCGAAATGCAATTGTCAGCCTCAAGGTTCAGCTTTTTGAAGCTGAGTCGGGCAAATTACGGATCAATCGCCAGTTTTCACAACCATTCCAGCAGATATATGTTGGATCGGACGCTATCCAAAACCGCCCTGACAGTCAGATTGAACTCGATCGGCTGACTAAAATGCTGATATTTAACATGCTGGATTCGTTTCTTACCACAGAGGAAAAAACAATTGCCCTGCAATATGAAAAGGGTCTCGCTTACGACTGGTTTGCAAAAAACGTATACAATATGGGAAACAGCCGTATTCGAAAAGGAATCCGTTTCGCTATGGCAGACGAACTGGATGAGGCAATCTGGGTCTGGAAGATCATTCTTTTTGCGCCGGAAAAGGATGAACCCGAGATGATTTATCTCCATAACCGGGCCAGTGCATTCTACAATCTGGGTATTGCTTATCAATTGAAGAAGGATTGGTGGAACGCGGCCGAAATGTTCTCATATGCCAATCGGATTCAGCAGAAACTGAAATATGCCCAGGCCTGGGGGAATAACATGCAAATATGGCTGGAAGAACAGCGACACCCCAGACCGGAAAAGAAAGCGGAACCTATTGTGAAAGCGGAAGTGAAAAAGGTAGACTTAAAAGAGATAGAGAGACCCTGGGAGGCAAAAAACCTTGAAAAAAATAGTCAGCTGCTGCTTCAACCGAGAATTCTGTGGCCTCTGGATCCCATTTTAAAGCAACAACAACAGAAAGAAAAAGCCAACATCGGCGAACAGCCCACACCTTAGGCGGCCTAGACATCATTGTGGCTCCCTGGTAAATCTTTTCAAAACCGCATCAGCCAGCAGGGCCGATACAAAATCGGGACCGGGGATGAGAGCAATTAACAACCAAGTGGAGAGAACGGTGAAGAGAAGGATAAGTTTTCTACCGGTTATATTCCTGATAGCAGGACTTTTCATTCTGCCTGCCTGGAGTCAGGCCGCTGTAATCGGTAAAGGCCAGGCAAAAATTTTCAATGACAATGACGGTTCCGCCAGAGATCAGGCGTTGCGAAATGCCCTGCGAGATGCTGTCAAACAGGGAGTCGGGGTCATCCTCGATTCCAACACCATTGTCAAAAACTGGACGGTTATCCAGGATGAAGTCTACTCAAGCGCCCGTGGTTTCGTAAAAGAGTATAAGGTCCTCAAAGACGAGAAAGTCGGTGATACCTGGTTTATTGAGATAGAAGCAGAAGTCGCAACTGACCAGATCAAGGACAAGCTGGGTGAATTGCAGATTCTGCATAAAAAAATGGGAAACAAACGGTTGATGATCATCTATAACCCGGAGAATCCCGAAGCACTGCCTGCCGACCACAGTGCCGTAAGGTCAGCCATGACATCCATTCCCACACTATTCAATCAGTCCGGGTTTCGAATTTTCGACCAGCGTTCCCTGGGTTACATCTCCGACAAGGTCAGTCAGACAGGCAGTGGCAAAGAAGCCTGGATGAAGATAGCAGATGAACAGCAGGTCGATATTTTGACTGAGTTTGAATTGCTCTCCAGTAAAAAGAGTCCATTTTCAAATGCTACCTTCTCCGCTGCAAAAATCACCTTGCGAATGAAAACGTATGATGTTTCGACCGGGCGCTTGATATCAAATGTCCAGTCCGACCAGAAGCAGATGACAAATGCAAAAGCGGGCAGCTATGACTGGGATAATGCGCTCGCCAAGGCGAGTAGTAAATCCGGGGAAGCGGCAGCCACCGATACCATCAACAATATTGTCGAATACTATAAATCCGTCGGTGATATCGGTAACAGTTATCTTATCATTTTCAAGGATTTCACCGAGAACGAAACAGATATTATCCTGGATATTCTGGAAAACCTGGAAGGATACCAATCCCTTTCCGAATTGCAGACAACGCCGAATCTCTTAAAAATAGAGTACTTTTCAACGATCAGTAAGAGTCGTCTCAGAAGAAAAATCCGGCTTGCGGTCAAACCCCACAAAATCAATCTCAGTTCAAAGGAAATATCGGGGAACCGTTTTATATTTGTAAAACAATAAACAGAAGAGACGCCTTAAAAAAACCGGCAGGAACATTCAGATTGTTGGAGGAGTGGGTGGGGGTGAAGTCTGGGACTGAATCATCTGCCTGACTCTCTCTTTAATCTGCGTCAGTTGCTCAAAATTCTGCGCCCGTTTTTTCAAGAGCAACACCCGCTGTTCGTTGCTTTGTTTCGATTCCGGGATTGACGATATCGCTTCAAGCTGTGCCTTAATCTGCTTTTCCGCCGCTAAAAGGTCTTTTATAAGTACAAATAGTTCCTTTTTTTTCTGCTGCTGCTCTTTTTCCTTTTCCAGCTGATCCAATAGGATCTTAATCCGCTTTTTTGTAACTGCGTAATTGAAACGGGCATCCGCTTCTATTTCCCTGTGACCGTTGACATATCTCTGCTGCTCCCTCTCATTTTCAATCACTGCCCGGTAAAGCACCAGAACCTTTTTCAGCTGTTCGACAGCCTGCTGATGGTCTGCAGTTTGCTCGCTGATTCGGAATAGGGCATTCCCCAGGTTGAAGGATACTTTCTGTACCAGTTCCAGATCCTGATAAGATGAACTGAGAATCTCCCGGAGGTATCTGGCCGCATCTTCATAGCGGTTTTGCTGATAGTAAAAAAAAGCGAGATTATATTTTAGAATCGGATCATCCGGCTTGTCTTTCAGCTTTTTCTCAAAAGCCGCTGACAGAGAGGCGTCGCCTGCTGCTGAATGAAAAAATCCAGTGACCTCTCTTTTTTTGCGTCCCCCATACCAGAAGGAGACCGACCAGGTAACAACTGCCAATATCAACAATGGTAACAATACTTTTTTGGAATAGAACATCTCTTTCCAGACACCCATTTGAACCCTTTTTAATCCTGTAGGACAACCATGACTGAGCAACTGCCCGAATTCTGTCCTCAATAGCAATATTCAGAGAATAGTCAAACCAAACCGGAAAAAACGAAATATTTCATCCCGGGCTTAGTTCCCCGATTATTTCCCGGAAATATGCGAGAATCAACGTTTTTCAATCAATATAGATCAGCCATTTGTAATTCCCAAACAGTTTATTTCTCAGTCCCGCTATAAGTGCCGTATTTAGAGCGTTCAGTGGCCTATAAGGCATTTATCTAATTGTAATTTTTAGTTTTTTTAACCTGACCGGCGGCTAAGCTACGTCTAGATAACCTTTGAGAGAGTTTATAAAAATCGGCAGAAAAATGCGAAATAGCCGAAAATATCAAGGAAAGTCTTGACATTATATAATTTTGTGACTTACTGATGATAACGTTGTTTGGAAACGTGTGTAGAACTTTTTTGAACCATAAAAATCATTATCAGGAATTGATTAACCAGGAGCATATATGAATAAAGCCGAATTGATCGCAAAAATTGCAGGTGAAGCAGAAGTCAGCAAAGCAATGGCAGAAAAACTGTTAAACGCCACTTTGGCAGGCATCCGAGAAGGTCTGACAGATGATGGAAACCTGACCCTCGTTGGTTTTGGTACATTTTCAGTTGTGAAAAGAGCTGCCAGAAAGGGAAGAAATCCTCAAACCGGAAAAACGATTAAAATTCCTGCAAAAAAAGTTGTAAAATTCAAGCCGGGGAAAAACCTGAAAGACTCTGTAAACGGTTAGAGAAGGGTTGGCACCTTTTATTTTCCGATCAATGGCATTTGAGCAAGATGGGACAGCCAATGCCTGAACGCTGTTGATTATGATAACGGGTGTGATTGGTTTAGCGTTATCGGTTTATCAAGGAAATCAAGGATTGAGGTTCTAACGCTTTTTGTGCCTTGGAAAAACGGTCATGACGTTCACGAAACAGACAGCGTCATTCTATAACTGTCTAAACCAATCAAAATATTCAAATATCGGCAAGCGGAACCGGCATCTAAAGAAGTGAAGTTCATGCCGGTCAAGCCAAAAAACGGTGCCAATCATTCCTCCCATTTTTCATGAAGGCTTAAAGCACACCACGTCTTTATTGAATTGCCTCAGCCCTGTTCCCTGGATCTTCCCAACACAATTCCCACCAGACACTGTAAAACTATCTTAAAAGCGGATCACCAGAGCCAGCATTAATCCCGAAGATGTCAATACTTTCTGATCCCCACTTTCAGATTCAATATAGATCTGTTCGAACTGATATCCCGGGATAATCAGAAAATGACGGGACACATCTATCCTGACGCCAGCCATGAGTAAAGGACCATAGCCTGTTCCTGTGGTCGTCCCGATTTCACTGCCCACGTAGTCAAAATCGTATGCATACTGCTGAATTGAGATGCCTGCACCGATATATGGAATCACGCCTGGTTTGGAACTGAAATAGTAGTGCCATTTGAGGCCGCCACTCAATGAAGTTCTGCTGGAATTAAGCGTCACACTAGATCCGTCTGGATTTGTATGATCCCCTGAAGCGCTTCCATTACCCAGCGAGACAAAATATGCCCACTGCTCGGTGAAAAAACGCTTATACGCTATGGAAAGCATGGTTCCATTTACCTGGTCATCTCCATGGGTTTCAAAATAACTTCCGAAGGAAATATTAGTCACGCTTTGAATTCTATTCTGCGCATACAAAAATTCGCTGCTTGACAGCAATAAAGTCAGGATAATTACTCGTTTGAATATTTCATGCATGTTTGATTCTCCCTGCTACTGGATATTCCGCCCTGAAGAGGCGGTCTCATCTCTGAATGGGTTCGGCGTATCCTGGGCAATAATGCCGAGCCGTTTAGCAACTTTTTGGGAAAAAGTCACAAAATGTCCTACTGACCGGGCACATAACTGGTTCTCGTGATCAAAGATGGATCCCTCAACCAGGACCTCATGTCTTGTTTTGAACTCTTTGACCTGACCTTCAGCAATAATTTCATCGCCGATTTGGATTGGCTTGATAAAATCAATGGTCATGGTTTTTGTCATCACCATCTGCTGACTCGAATAAATGATTGCCCAACTCATCACCTCGTCCAGTATTGTCGACACAACGCCCCCATGGATCAGCTTGTTCCAGCCAGACAGATGCTGGGGAATCACCAGTTTCGATCGAATAATCCGCCCATCCCAGAAGAATTTCATTTGCAGACCTGCAGCATTGGTTGGACTGCACCCAAAACAATTTCCTTCAAACCGGTTGGGCAACTCCTTAAATCTATTTTCACCGCTCTCTTTCGCACACATAAACTTCCATCACATTAATTTTTTCTTTTCATCACTTATAAACAAGCCCCCAAAGGGGTTGAGGTAGATTAACCATATTCCGATAGTACAACTGGTATAATTATAACGATATTGCTATTTTACCAATCATGCAATCTGACACCCCGGAAATGACGCGCTATTGTCTTTTCTTTCAATGATCTCGGGTCAAAAGGCGCTCCAGCGATTTTCCGTTGTTCTTAATTGGCCGTTTCTGTTATCTTTTAATCTCTGGAAGATTCATCACCATGCCACATGATTATCTCTTTTTTCATATTTATTCAAATGGTTGAACCCGCACCGCACAAATAGAAAGGCACCTTTCACCAATCAAACCACGGAGGAAAAATGGGCGAGATATTAAATCAACTACCACCGGAAATTCAAGTTCACATCAAAGCGATTACAAAATCGAGCGGACTGGCCGAAAATGACGAATCATTTGAAAAGATTGCGCAGGGCTGGCTGGAGAAAAAAAAGATATTTGAGGACCAGATTGCTGCAAGCAATATGGTCGAGGTGGAAAGTCTGGCAGCTGATGATGAAAAAGGTGCAGTCGCCTTGACCTACTCAGGATCCCTTATCCTAATCGGTCCTTTGGTGGAAGGGTTTCGTAAGGCTGGCTACAACAGTATCGGAATTCGAAAAAATGTCCCCGACTCCCTAATTAAAGAGAACTCAAAACTGGCTGCCGATATAGTGATCAACGCCCCACTGCAATTTGAGACAGGACCTGTCCAAAGTACTTCGTCAATCTTCAAGATTGCTGTCTGTAAAGAAGATCTGGCAGCAGAAGATCAGGAAGAAAAAATTTCTGAGGTGACCGTGATCATGACCAACGAATTTGTCGATGTGAATAGAGCACTGGTCCCGGTCGACAATGTGTAGGCATACCTGCGCGAACTGCAGCGTCCGCTTGAGTTCTGAAGAGGAATCAGAAAGGGAGATATCAGAAAGAGGATCCTGTGCGTGATTTCTTTTCCGATATCTCCATAAAATCATCAAAATACAAATATCTGAATAATCGCAATGTCCAATCAGCCATCTAAAATCGGCAAATACAAAATCCTGTCTCAAATTGGCGAGGGAGGGATGGGTGCTGTCTTCAAAGCTGAACATCCAACCTTGAACCGGATCGTCATCATCAAAAAACTGACCAGCGTTGACAGCCAGGATTTTATCGAACGTTTCCGGCGGGAAGCAAAGATAATGATGGATTTTCGAAATGAGAATATTGTCCAGGTATATGATCATTTCAAAGAGGGCAGTGCTTATTTCATTGTGATGGAGTGGGTTGATGGTACAAACCTGGAAAGTCTGATTCAGGAAAAACGCTACCTTTCAAATCAGGCCGCTATCCTGATATTTTCTGAAATCTGCAAAGCGATGAAGTATGCCCATGATCAAATGGTTATTCACCGGGATATCAAACCTGCAAACATCCTGATTTCAAATGAGGGGGTCGTTAAACTGGTTGATTTTGGTGTCTCAACGTCACTGGACAACACCGCCGATGAAAACTTGACCAAAGCCGGTATGACAATCGGAACCCCCTCATACCTGGCCCCGGAACAAATCGCCAACGCAAAAAACAGGGATAAAAGAACGGATATCTATTCCCTGGGAGTCATGTTCTACGAAATGGTAGTGGGGAAAAAGCCTTTTCAAGGAGGGTTTACACCGGAAATCATTGCGATGATCGAGAAAGGCAAATACACACTGCCTCGAAAGATCAATCCCAAGATCAGCCCGTTGATCCAGAAAGTGATCAAAAAGGCCATGCATCACAAGGTGCACAAACGGTATCAAGATCTGGCACACCTGCTGAAAAAGCTTTCCAAACCCCTTAAAAAATTTCAGACACAGGAAGCTATCAACACAACCATCAAAAACTATCTGGAAGGAAAAGATGATCTTGCAGCTGAATCCAGAAAACGAGCAAAACTGAGTATTTCAGGCCGGTTGTTCAGAATTGCCCTCGCTCTTGTCCTGATAGCAGCGATTGCAGGCGGAGCAGCTGTCTGGGCTTGGAAAAAGGGATACCACTATGAATATCTATACGCCAACGACTACGGCTTGCTGCAGGTGAACATCAAAATCCGTAAACGATACAAGCAATTGGATGAACTTTACCTTAAAACCCTTCTCTTCTCCGAGAACCAGGGTAGGCTCACACAGCTGAGTGACACTGCATTCAAGTACAGACAGGATCCAGAAGAAGAAGATACATATTACCAAACCCTGACATCTGATCAAATCTATCTGAAAGAAGGAAACTACCTGATTTTATTTTATATCGAAAATGAGCAATATCGGCAGAATTTATACCTCGCGCCTCGCGCTCTGCAGACTAACCGTCATGATACGATAAACGGGCGACAGATTGCGTTTACAGTCGGGACAGCGCCCCAATTACCGGTAAAAATGATCTATAAACTGACTGACAGTCACACGAATCAGGCCCTGGCCGAGCAAAATGAGGCGATTTCTATTTTCAGAAATAACAGATGGATTAACTGGCAACAGTATATTCAAAACCCGGGTCAAATGGAACCGTTCAGATCCGGAGAGCGTTACCGCTTCAGATTCCAATACAAGGGGTACTATTCAAAATACAGCTTTGTCACAATCCAACCGGAGCAGAGTATTTTGAAACTCAATATCAGTCTGACACCGTTACCAGGAGAACTTTTTTTAAAATCGAGTGATCCTGACCTTGAGATACGAGTCAACAACAGCACAGCATATATCTCCGGCGAACGAGTCCCCGAGTATAAAAAACTGCCCTCCCTGTCAACAGACTATCAAAAGTTGCTGCTTCCACCGGGGCAGTATTTCTTGACCGTAAAAAACAGACGTCTGTTTTTTAATGCTATGTCATCAACCCAAAAGCTGAATATCGAGTCCGGCGCAAAAACATATGCCGACTTGAGCATCGATCCGACGGATCAATCGGTAAATATATCAATAAAATAAGCAGGAGTTAGCATGTCAACGCTCATGAGGAAACTTGTTTTTGGCATTATTGGCCTTCTTGCTGGACTTGCCGCATGGCCGGCTGCAGAATTCATTCTTATCTTACAATCCAGTTTCCCATCCTATCTTGTTTTTACCATGATCCTGGGTGCGATTTTCGGTGCCATTATGGGTGGGTTTTTTGGCAGTGTGGAAGGGATCACCCTGTCCATTCGATCCCGTATTCTGCCCGGTATCATCACCGGGGTTCTGGTCGGCGCTGTCGGGGGGGCTATCGGATTTTTGATTGGCCAGGGGGTGCTTTTCCTGATTACCGACATGTTTTTCCATTCCAATAAGACTCTGCAGACATACGGTATCCCCATATCCAGAACCATCGGCTGGGGCTTTCTGGGGTTCTTTATTGGAACTGTGGAAGGAATTCGCGCCAGATCCTGGACAAAGGTCAAGGTCGGAATGACAGGGGGTATCGTGGGCGGACTGCTGGGTGGTTTTGTCATTGAATACCTGCGCATGATTTTCCCTTCTTTTCCATATGCCCGGCTCGTCGGACTCCTGATTCTGGGGTTTCTGATCGGATTGTTCTATGGCATTTTTGAAAAGCGCTTTTCACAGGGGGTAATCAAATTGCTGAACGGTGCACTGAAAGGAAAGGAGTATCTTCTGGTACAGAAAACCATCCGCATTGGCACGTCAGGCAAAGCAGACATCCAACTGACAGGGTATAAAAACGTGGCCGATATTCACGCGCTCCTGAAAACCGTTAAAGGAGAAGTGATCTTAAACACCGTGCAGACAAAAGATCGTGTACTGATAAACGAACTGAAGACTACTGAACAGATGCTGAAATTTGGAGATGTCATTCAAATAGGGGCTGCAAAATTTTTGTTTTTCTATAAATAAGGAGGGATCGATGTTTTTTAAAAGGATATCCATATGGATGCTGTTCATATTAATCGTAACTCCCTGCGCCATAGCTGACTCGATTCGAATTTCTCAAATCGATTCAGCGAATCTTCTCCTGAACCAGGAAGTAAAACTCTACATCAGTGTGATTGACCCCCAGGGTGACGCCATTGAGAATCTTGAAAAAGACCATTTTCTGATCATGGAGTCGGCAAACGGAAGAAAATATACCAAAAGTGCAAAGGTAAACCGGTTCCAAGTTGGCTCCAACTATGAAACAGGGGTCAACTTTCTACTATTGATCGATAATTCAGAAAGTATGTACTGGACGTTAGAGGGAAAGAAAACCGAGAACAGCAGTCAGAGAAGAATCACCCATGCGAAAAAAGCAATCAACGCTTTCCTGAAAAGCATTTCCAATCCAAATGACAAGGTGGGTCTGGCTGTCTACAACACAAACTACAATCTCCTGTCCGAACCGATCGAGGGAACGGCCCATATGGAGCGGCTTCTGGATAAAGTTGAGCGACCCACTGGGAATGATATTTACTCTGAGATCTATGGCGGCTTGACTCTGGCTGTGGATGAATTTCAGAAACTGAAAGGCAGAAAGGCAATTATTATTCTCTCTGACGGCGTCAATAACCCTGGTTATCCGCACAGCAATCAAATCAACCCCCAATTTGGGCAGAAAGACGTTCCTTTCCAGAAACCCCTTGAGGAACTTCAGCGGGAAGGTATTTCGTTGTATGTTGTCAATTTTGGACCCAAAAATGAGAAAAAAGATCGCAATCTGATCAAGATCGCCCAACAATCCGGCGGCGTCACATTTGACGCTCACGATCAGGAGGAACTGCAGACAGTCTATCTGAAGATCATGGACCAGATCCTCAAGGAGTATGTCATCAGCTATCGGGCAACCATGGATCCTGCAGAAAAGAAATACGTTCAAGTAAGATACATCAATAACAACCAGCAGGCGGCCGCAACCCGTATCTATTTTTCAAGTTCCCTTTTCGGGAATCCTGCCAGGACATTGAACGGGCTTATCTTTTTCGCTTTTGTTCTCGCATGCCTCTTACTCTGGGTGATTTCAAGACTCAAATTTGAAAGACAGCATACCCAGCCAACCATTGAAGTGATGGATTCAGGACCAGGCAGTCCGTCAACGAAAATACTGACCCTTGATAATGAGCAAACCATCATCGGCAGTGCCCCCGACTCTCACATGACCATCGCCGGCATCCCGGAAATTGAAAGCCACCATGCGACGATTATTTATGATGAAAAAAAGGATCAGTATAAACTGGTTGGAGAAAGCAAACTGATGGTCAACAATCAGTTTGTCACAACAAAAATCCTCGAATCGGGGGATTTGATTAATTTGAATGGGATTACTGTTGTATTTGATGAAGGGAGTGAAAAAAATAAATGAAGAAAATAGTCATATTGGACGGATATGCTCTCAATCCAGGGGATTTGAGTTGGAATGAATTGAGGAAACTCGGGAACTGTACGATCTATGATCGGACGGATCCGGACAGGATTGTCGAAAGAGCGAAAGAGGCTGAGATTGTTCTTATTAATAAAACCGTCATCGATCGACAATCCTTGTTAAACCTGCCACAACTGAAATACATTGGTGTCATGGCAACCGGAACCAATGTTGTCGATACTGAATTTGCAAGGGCAAGAGGCATTGTGGTCACTAATGTCAGGAATTATGCAGGGCGTTCTTCATCTCAGATGGTTTTCGCTCTCATACTTGAATTGACCCACCGAATCGGCCACCACAGCCAGACTGTTTTCAACAATAAATGGTCTGAATCCCAAGATTTCTGTTATTGGGATTATCCACTGATTGAACTGGATGGTCTGACCATTGGTATCATTGGATTCGGCGGAATTGGGAAACATGTAGCCACCATTGCAAACGCATTTGGCATGCATGTCCTTGTGAGCACCCGGACCATCCCTCAACCTGCCCCAGAAGGCATTGAATTCTGCGAATTAGATCCACTTTTTGAGCAGAGCGATATTATTTCCCTGCATTGCCCTCTTACAAAAGAAACAGAGGGTCTGATCAACACGGATCGATTGGTTCAGATGAAAAACAATGCTTTCCTGATCAACGTTTCACGAGGTCAGCTGGTTGTTGAACAGGCATTGGCAGATGCTTTGAACAGTGGTCAAATTGCAGGAGCCGGGCTGGATGTACTGGCAACGGAACCAGCAGATCCGAAGTGCCCGCTTTTGAAATCGAGGAACTGCTTTATTACGCCCCATTTCGCTTGGGCAACCCATGCTTCCAGGTCCAGACTGTTGCAGATGGTGGTTTCCAATGTGGCATCCTATCTAGATGGAAACCCGCAAAATGTTATCAAGTAAGTGATGGTGATTGTATGTCAATCTATCTTGTGCAACATGGCCAGGCATTGCCTGGGAGCATAGATCCTGAAAAGGGGATTTCCGCTGAAGGACTTGCCGACACTGAAAGAATAGCAAGTGTCGCCAGGGGCTATCGGGTAAAGGTTCAGAAAATCCTGCACAGCGGGAAAAAACGGGCCAGGGAGACAGCCGAAGTATTTGCAGAGGCTTTGAAACCCGAAGGAGGTATCGAGATGGTACCGGGATTGAATCCACTGGATGATGTCAGAAAACTAGCTGCTACCTTGACAAGGTCGGCCGATTTGATGATTGTCGGTCACTTGCCATTTCTGGAGCACCTTACGTCCTGGCTGATCCTGGGAAAAACCGATCAGCCGCTGTTTAAATTTCAGAATGGGGGGATCGTCTGTCTGGACAAAACCGAAGAAAAGGGACACTGGCATATCAAGTGGACGTTGATGCCACAGATCGACTAGATTTTCCCAGTCATTTCAGCGAATCAACCTGTTTTTATCATCATAAAACTCCTCCCGAACCACGCTTTCATCGCTATTAAAATAAGTTACGCTCTGCAGGTATCCCTTTTGATCAAGTTGTTCTGGAGTATAATCCCGAATCATTTTTATTTTTTCCCCACTTCCATTGTAGAAAAAAACGGTTTTGGACACGCCAAATCGCCTGATCCCGGTTTCTGTGGGATAAATCTCCTGCCTTGTTTTCTTCCCATTGGCATCAAAATGAAACGTCATTTTCTCTATCTGCTCATCCCTTTTGAACACTTCTGTCATGAACCACTCTTCCTTTTTCTTTCTGGACTTGGCGTCAAATGAGAAGATCGATTTATAATACCCCAGTTCATTGGACTCACGATTGACATAATCTGTAATCAATTGAACTTTTTCCCCTTGTTCATTAAAAATGGTGATCTGCTGATAAAGCGGGGTAATACCATCCGGATCCGCCGCAAAATAGACGACACTTTCGGTCGCTTTCCCGCTTTTCCCAATTTTATCAATCACTTTAGTAATCCTGGAGGATTCAATCTTCTGATCCGTACTGAAGCGCTCGATCCTGTCCACCTTGTTTTGCTCGTTCAGGTACAAAACCGTTTTAATTACTTGTTCTTTATGTGTTTTCTCTTGGTTGTGGTGTTTCTCTATCCTGACGGTTCGCCCCTTTCTATCGAAAAACGAGATATGCATATAGTCACCGATTTGACTCGATTTTTCAGGCGTGAAATATTTTGCGACATGGGTAATGTCTCCGTTTAAACCATAATAGCTTATTTTTTTGACACATTGAAGTTCGCGGGCCTTCTGTTCGCTGTAATATCGAGCCTCTCTAACAACGTTTCCAGCATCATCAAAATAGGTGACCTGCAGATTCTGCCGACTGTCCCGGTCTTCAAAAGCATGAATGGTACTACCGGTAAACAGTATGACAATAATTGCGAGAATATATCGTTTTTTCATTGGGTCTGCTTAAAATGATTAGTCAAAACCAGAGCAAAGCCGATAAGCAGCTTAATTGCTTAATTCAACCATATCCAGATACAATTGTTGATTTTCCAATCGGTGATAGGTCCCATCTTCCTTAATCAGAATGATATAATTGCCATCAATACGAAGTTTTCCTGTTCCGGCTATGGATATATAAAAGACCCGATCCTTTTCATGGGATAGTTTGCTGGCCCTGGCAATTTTATACCTGGATTTGAGTAACGCCATGATGAACCCTGTCTAAAAACAAGACAACACCCCAAATTAAATACTCATCAGAGCCTGTTTCGAGATTGCTGCCGATGATCCTATCCTATTGAATCTAATACTGGTTTAGGCCTAACCGGGTCAATACTGCAGTCAACCAGCCTTCTTCTGATAGCAATGCGGCTTAATTACTAAAAGCATCAACTATACCAGTTCACTGTTTTTTATTCAGATTAGCATTTTTAAAGGAAAACCGGATATCGGGTTACCGTCTCGCAGAAAACAAGCATACGACCTGTTCAAAGGATTTCCCTGTCCTATAAAGTGCTGAAGTTGAAAAGAAAGCTGAATAATCTCATTTTAAAACAGGATCGCAGGTCACCAGAATCCCTCAAAAATCCCCAAGGTGATGACCTATCAGCAAAATATTTTGAAAGCCAGCGATCTAAAAGGTACGATCAATGCTTAGTCTTTGCCAGGATCATTTTCTGCATCAGGTTTGAGACCATGGGAAAACAACTTGAAAAGCCAAATTTGCTTGATAAAACATTTTAATTATTAAATAATAGATGAGTGCTCACTGGAAATAGGGAGATAAGCAAGAACTGCATTTTGGTTTCGAGAAAAGCCCGGCAACCAACAAATCCGATTGATTATTCGTCAAAAGATCCCTGAAATCAGCAGTTATTGACAATTTGGGCTTTCCCGAGGGGAATCATATGACTATAATACAGAAAATTAATAGCCCTCAATCAGAGTCACCAAAATCGCAGTCGTATCATTTTTTTAATTTGCCCTTTGATTTCACCAGCTATCAGAAAGAAACGACTATTTGGCAATCAGAAAACCAGAACTTAACGACACACTATCACGATTCAATCAGCCTGGTTCCCCCAGCAATAGATGGATTTGGAAAGGATGAACATGTCGACCGCCTTCCATTCATAAGATCCAATGATTTGAATACTGGAACAGACAAGCCGGTATCGGCTGTTACCATCAGCAAAACAACATAAATCAATCGACAATGCTGAATTCGATCTCCTCTATAAAAGAAATTAAAAATCAGTCCCCTGAAGATCAGATGTATCTGCTGAAACTGATAGCACATCAAATGCTGGGGGCGAAATGGATGTACTACAGAAAGATCAAACAGGGTGATCAGGGTTTGAAGCTGTTCAGAGAAGCATCTCTTATGGAACAGATGAAAGCCACCCGTTCTGCATTGAGGTTTACGACAAAAAACACAAAAAAACTGTACCGCTTCGCTTATCAGGAGTGTCTGAATGAAATCAAGAAATATGCCGGTATAAAGGAAGGATTTCCTGAACTCCCAGAATCAGAAGCAGGAGAGGAATTGCCCTCTTTGACCTCAGAATTCGATGCCGTCATCATATCATGGACCCCACTAAAATTTTTGAGCCCGGCACAGAAAATTCGGGACAAGGGAGCCGCCACGCAGCGTCACACCGAAGGGCTCATCGCTAAATTGTACTTCAAGGTCGCAGCCTATTATGCAATTCCGGAGAACTGGAACACAAGAAAACTGACCCTGTATTTACGCAAGATCAACCGTGATTCAAGCCATCAGGAAATTGTGGCCGCCTTTGAACCCCTGAAGTCTGATCTGCAAACATTGAGTGAGATATACATCCCCTTCAAGTTTGGAAAAGCCTCTCTCTCAAAAGATATAGCATCTGATGTCGACGCATTTGACGATGCCATGAGCGTAGAGAGTTTTGAGTCTCAGATTCAGAACCTTTACTGGTATGATTTTATCTATCAGGCTATCGAACTTTTTCTGATCCGTTATTACCTGACGCTGATCACCTCCACGGCATCCCTGGATGCAATCCAGTATATCACCAATATTTTTGAACCGGCTCTGTCCAGGGCTGCAGAAAATCACGTGGTTTTCCTTGGCTCCTTTGAAACCGATCACTCGAAAAAGGCTTTTCGAGTTCCTTATCAGGAGTTTGTTCAAAAAAAACAGGAAGAACCCCTCAAAAAAAAGCTTAAAACCAAAGAGGGTATCTTTGAAAGCTATACCTACAACTTGCAGCTACTGGATAAACTCAAAATAAGTTTTGATCTCACAGGTCCGCCGGACAAAACCTCCAAATGGTGGGAATTTCTGGAGCAGTATATTTTGGCAATCGGTCGACCCATTATCACCATTGACGAAGGCGATCCTCAAAACGATGAAATTGAAGCCTTCAACGAAGAGATGGACCGTATCATTGAACTGCCGACACGGCAATTTGTGTTCATGCAGCTCATGCGATCCCTGATAACCTATTCGACCAATAAACGACAGGCCAAATACAAGATCCTGGAACGCTTTAAACAGAGAATCAAATCGGAGTACGAATTAGAAGTCAAGCGGGTAGAAGAGATGCGCAAGATGGCAGAGAAAAAGATCCGCGAGATGGAGAAAAAACTGGGGAAATACAAGCGTCTCAAGCAGGAAGAGACTGTTAATACAGTTTCAAAAGACATCGAAGCGTTTAAACAGAAACTGGAAGAGAAGATCAAGATCATCCGCCAGAACACCAAAAATGAATTGAACGCACAAAAAGAAAGGCTGAATAGCCTTTTTGATGAGGTATCAAAGGAAAAAGCACTGAATTTGGCCATATCAGCCCGCTATCTCTTGGAAGCTGTCGAGAAGATCGAACCTGGGGGAGAATTCCTGAGTACTTATCCGGAATTCATTGCCAAGGATATCGAGAGAAGTTATTCGAAGGACATGGAGCCTTTGTACAAAAACCTGTTTGACATCCTGAAACCCACACCACAGGAAAAACTACTGATTATTCAAGCTCTGGAAAAAAGCGGTGGCCTCGGCAGTATCAGACTCACGCTGGATGAAAATGATAAAGCCATTATGGAAAACGCTATTGAAGACTTGAAGCGTGAAATTGAAAAGGCTACACCCGATGTTTTCAGTAATAAGGTGATCTTTCAAACCCGTACCATTCCCATTGGAAATCTCCTTAATATGAGTTTGGACGGTCAAAGCCTGCACAATTTGCTGTGTCTAAAAATTGCATCACCTCAAAGTACGCAAATGACAAACCTGAAAGCGGATACGATTCGGGCAATTGTTAATCTGAACAAAAAAATGAATCCGATGCCCAAAAACAGAATTATTCAACCCGGCAAAGAAAAGGATAAGATCTACGAAAAAAGAATCAACGCAGCTATGCTTGATAATATCCTGAACCAGATTCAATAGACGGCACTATGATGCGAGACGATTAACGTATCAGCTATTTGTGGAGACCCACGTGATTAAAAAAATCCTCATTGCGCTTTTTCCAGTTCTGCTCCTGACTGGCGGAACGCTGTCCCTGTCGGCCTATGACAGCAGCAGTCGGTTGAAAGCCCTGGAAGAATTCAATGTCAAGAAAAACGCCTATCGCCTGATCAGAACTAAAAGCTGTCCCAAATGCTATCTGGTAAACGCAAAGCTATCGAATATGGATTTGACCGGGGCCAATCTGCAGGAAGCAAACCTGATAGGTGCCACATTTGTCCGGACGACCCTCCTGGGGGCAAATCTGAAAGGAGCAAGAATTGCCGGGGCGAATTTTTCAGGCGCACAGTGGCAGGATGGATCCATCTGCCAGCCTAGATCCATCGGACAATGCATCCGAAAAGAGACTGAATAGTAAAGAGACTGAATAGTAATTGGCGGAAGGCCTGTTAATCTCTGTCATTCATCATAACCGAATTCAGAAAGTCTTCGCGGATTATTGACCCAGTTTTTTGCGGTTTTGACATGGAGGGATAAAAACACTTTTGCGCCCAGGAGACGCTCGATTTTGATCCGGGCGTTCTGCCCCACCTTCTTCAGCATGGTTGCCTTCTCCCCGATGATAATCTTCTTGTGGGACGCCTTTTCAACGTGGATCGTCGCAAAAATACGGATCAGCTTTTCCTCTTCCTTGAAAGCCTCTATATGCACAGCGACACCATAGGGAATCTCTTGAAAACAAAGTCTCATGATCTGTTCCCGAACCAACTCCCCCACTATTTCTCTTTCCGGTGTATCAGTCATCTGATCCATTGGGAAGTAAGGGACCCCCACAGGCAGGTACTTCGTGAAAAATCCCTTCAGTATCTCCACGCCCGTTCCTTTTAACGCACTGACCGGAACTGTTTCAGCAAACGGGTAAGCCTCATTAAGCAGAACAATCGATTCCAGGATCTCCTCTTTCCGGCTGAGATCGATCTTATTGATAACCAGTATGGTTTTCACAGACGAAGCCGCCAAGTGCTCTAGAACGAGCAGATCGTCTCTTGAAATGACCTGCTGCCCCTTCCTGATGGGCTCAGTAAGAAAGAAAACCAAGTCCGAATCGCGAACCGACTGCACAGCATAGCTGACAATGCGACGATGAAGCTCATTTCTGGGTGGATGAATGCCGGGGGTATCTAGGATCACTGCCTGATATAGCTCATCAGAGATAATGCCCCGAATCCGGTTTCGGGTTGTCTGTGGCTTATCCGCTGTTATTGAGATATACTGCCCTATCAATCGGTTAAGTAGGGTGGATTTTCCCACGTTCGGTTTGCCCAACAGCGTGACAAATCCTGATTTAAAATCGGGTGATGGCATTGTTTGATCAACAGGCATGTCTTGTCAGCGATTCTGGTTTCAAGAAAAAGATGAACCCTGCCGATTGATTGGTGTTTCGCTAAATCGGGAGTTTTCAACCTCTGGTCATTATTCTATTCATGCTACTGTATGTTCATCACCGATGTCCACCATCACCTCCAAATCCCGGGAATGGTCTGCCATAGTAATCTGAAACCGTAACAAAATAGCATAGCATTATTCAATACAGATTTCTTCATCCCTCAATCCTGATGGTTTTGAGAATTAGATATTTATCCCAAAGTATTCAGTGAATTTTGAATTATTTATATTGACATTATTCCGGTGCTATTTTAGATTGGTACTTTTACATTAGAAAAAAGCTGGCTTAGCTCAGTTGGTAGAGCAGCTGATTTGTAATCAGCAGGTCGGGAGTTCGAACCCTCCAGCCAGCACCACCTTTTTTTTATCAGCGGGGAGATTCCCGAGCGGCCAAAGGGAACAGACTGTAAATCTGTCGGCTCAGCCTTCGGAGGTTCGAATCCTCCTCTCCCCACCAAATATTTCGTGCAAAGCTATCCAGGGCCCGGGTAGCTCAGTGGTAGAGCGCTTCCTTGGTAAGGAAGAGGTCGGCAGTTCAATCCTGCTCCCGGGCTCCATAGAGGATACAAAAATATGAGAGATATCGTTCAGCTTCAGTGTACTGAATGCAAGCGAAAGAATTACAGTACAACGCGCAACAAGAAGGCAAAACCGACTAAAATGAACATCAAGAAGTACTGTCGATTTGACCGTAAGCATACCGAACACAAAGAGGTCAAGTAAGTGTAGGCCAGTAGCTCCAATTGGCAGAGCATCGGTCTCCAAAACCGGTTGTTGTGGGTTCGAATCCCTCCTGGCCTGCCATTCTGTGTCGAAGTTTCACTGTCTCTAAATATTTGCCAATATACAGTCAATGTTCAAAAGATTCAGAAAGTTTATCTCTGACGTAAAAGCAGAGTTTAAAAAAGTCACATGGCCGACAAGGGAACAAACACTGAAACAGACCGGCGTTGTTCTGGTCATTGTGGCGTTGACAGGCATATTTTTAGGCATGGTGGATTTTGGGTTGTCTGGCTTGGTTAAAATGATCATTGGGTAAAACTGACATGTTGGATGAAACCAATTGGTATATTCTTCAGGCATACGCAGGTTTTGAGCAAAAGGTAAAACTGCTGATTGAAAAGCAGCTCAAAGCGCGTAAGATGGAATCCCTGGTCGAAGAGATCTTTATACCGTCTGAGGAAGTAACAACCAAGAAGAAAGGAAAAACCCGGACAAGTCAGGTGACCTATTTTCCTGGATACATTCTGATCAAAATGAAGCTGACCGATGACCTGTGGCATGTCTTATGTGATATTCCGCGGGTCTCAGGGTTCGTCGGCGGAGACCAGAAAAACCCGCTGCCGGTTCCAGAAAAGGAGCTGGCTGATATTAGAGAACAGATCCAAAGCGGAGTAAAGCAAGCCGAAATTGATTCAACCTTTTCAGCTGGACAGAATGTTGTTGTGATTGAAGGTCCCTTTGCCGAGTTTAACGGGGTTATCGACACTGTTGATCGTGAGCACAACAAACTGATCGTGCTGGTCAGCATTTTCGGTAGAGCAACCCCGTTGGAACTGGACTTTGACAAGGTCAGACTGGCAACCTGATCGCTGATAAACAGCAGATGGTGGAAAAGAGGATACCCGTAACCACAAAGCAACAATTCATCTTCAATCTATAAGAGGCTTAAAGTTAAGTAATGGCAAAAAAAGTAATGGCGCTCATCAAGCTGCAGGTGCCTGCTGGCAAGGCTAACCCAGCACCGCCCATCGGTCCGGCACTGGGACAGCATGGTGTCAACATCATGGAGTTCTGTAAGAGCTTTAATTCCAAAACCCAGAAGGATGAAGGCATGATCATTCCGGTTGTCATTACCGTCTATGCGGATCGCTCCTTCAGCTTCATCACCAAGACACCGCCTGCGGCCAACCTGTTGAAAAAAGCGCTTGGATTGAACAAAGCATCCGCGCAACCCAACCGGATCAAGGTCGGAAGAGTGACAGAGCAACAACTGGAAGAGATTGCACAGATCAAGATGCCGGATCTGAACTGTTATGATATTAAGGCTGCAAAGGAACTGATTCGTGGTACGGCAAAAAGCATGGGCATAGAAGTATAAGCAGTGCCTGCATATAGAAAAAAAAGCTGATATATAAGAATATTTGATAACATATTAGGTACTATCATGACAACAGTATCCAAAAGAGCAAAAGAGTGGAAAAAAGAAATTGATCGACTGAAAAAGTACGATCTGATGGAAGCCATTCAACTGGTCAAGAAATATGCTAAAGCTAAATTCGACGAGAGAGTGGATGTCGCTATTCGACTTGGCATTGACCCCCGTAAATCGGATCAGATGGTAAGGGGAAGCTGCAGCCTGCCAAACGGTACGGGTAAAGTTGTTCGTATTCTGGTTTTTGCAAAAGGGGAGAAGGAAAAAGAAGCCCTGGATGCCGGGGCGGATTATGCCGGTGGTGATGAATTGGTGGCAAAAATTAAGGAAGGCTGGCTTGAATTTGATCGGGTCATCGCAACACCGGATATGATGGCTGTTGTTGGTAAAATCGGGAAAATTCTTGGGCCACGAGGGCTGATGCCCAATCCCAAGGTTGGAACGGTTACTCAGGCTGTCGGTGAGACGGTTAAACTGGTCAAGCAGGGCCAGGTGCAGTTCAAAACGGACAAAGGAGCAAATATCCAGGCAATGGCAGGGTTAGCATCCTTTTCAGATGAAGCGCTTTTGGAAAATATCAGAGCTTTTTACGACAGTCTGATAAAACTGAAACCTGCTACAGCGAAGGGGACCTATATTCGTAATATCGCCATTTCCAGCACTCAGGGCCCCGGCGTCAGGGTTGACCCCAATTTCTTCAAGTAGTTTTTTGCAGCGGACTTCAGGAAGATATAGACTCACATTCTATTCTGAAGCCCGGCTGTGTGAGTAAGAAATTTCTGGCTGTGCCGGCAAAACAGAAAAAAAGGAGCACGAGAAGTAAGTTTAAAGAAAATAACATAAAAATCCGTAGTTTATCGAAGATAGCTGGAGCCGCCAGGCTTAAACAATCCCGCTGAGATGAGATCGGTTAGAGCCCACATTGTTGTTACCCTCCGCATCTTCGGCATATTCAAGTATAAATTCAAAGACCCGCCCCAATGAGGTCTGATTCATTGTCTGTATTACACAAGCAGGTAAATGAAAGTTGGAAACCCGGAAACAGGAATCATTCGTTTCTGACGCCTGTTTGGTGACCCGCTTTGATTGTCAGCAGACATTTATACCATTTTACGCAAAACAGTGATTATTCCTGAATAACCGCTGTGATTACTGGAGAATTAAATGGACAAAGCCACAAAAGAACTTCTGGTGAAAGAATTCAATGAGATTTTTTCATCTGCGGTAACTGGCGTATTGGTTGATTACAAAGGGTCGACAGTGGAAGAACTGACGAACCTGAGAAAAACGCTATACGGCAAAAGCAGCCGCATGCGAATTGTTAAAAACACGCTGGCAAAGCTGGCTGTTGAGGGGACCCCTTTTGAGGGGCTCAGTGAATACTTCAAAGAAACCAGAGCGCTGGTTTACAGCAGTGAAGATCCTGCTGCGCCAGCCAAGATTATATCTGATGAGGTTGAAAAGAACGACAATTTGAAGCTGGTAGCCGGAGTCCTGGTATCCAGCGGAAAAGGGGAAGTTCTCGATTCAAGCGCCGTCAAGGCTCTGGGCAATCTGCCCAGCAAAGAAGAGTTGCTGGTTAAACTCCTGTTTGTCATGAATGCGCCGGTAACCAATTTTGTACGCGTTTTAAATGAGGTTCCAAGCAGCTTTGTACGTGCTTTACAGTCCATTGCTGATTCAAAGGAATAAAACATCATCTATTAGGAGAGAAAAATGTCTGATATTACAAAAGATCAAGTAATCGATTTTATTGCTAACATGTCCGTTCTTGAACTGTCGCAGATGGTAAAAGAACTGGAAGAGAAATTTGGTGTCAGCGCAGCCGCAGCTGCTATTGCTGCTCCTGCTGCAGCTGTTGGCGGTGGCAGTGCTGAAGCGGCCGAAGAACAAACGGAATTTGATGTTATCATGACATCATTTGGTGAAAAGAAAATTAACGTGATCAAGGAAGTGCGTGCAATCACCGGTCTGGGGCTGAAAGAGGCCAAAGAACTGGTTGAATCTGCCGGCGCTGCCTGCAAGGTAAAGGAAGGTATAACCAAGGCAGAGGCCACAGAAGTTGCCAAGAAGCTAACAGAAGCTGGCGCGACGGCAGAAGTCAAATAGAGTTCGATAACTCACAACGCAAACGAGACTGATCAGGTTTCGTTTGCACCACCCTCCCCCATTATACAGCTCTCCAGCAAGTAATCGACGGACACCTAAGGATTCGTCTTGAAAGATCTTTTCAGGCGGTCATACGCGGCATTGTATATCTGAACGATTTGCTTCGCTGTCTCCATTTTTTCGGGTTGATTGAGATATTTATCCGGATGGAATTTTTTCATCTCATGGTTTCTGATGTGCCTGACCTCTTCCAGGCTGGAGGGAGGCTTTAGACCGAATAGTTGTAGATCATTTGTAAACTGATCACTGTATTTTGAGTCCGGTGGTTCGGGTTCGGGTTCAGTCTTTTGCTCATGGTCATTATTTGCTGTTTTAGGATCGTCATCCCTGACATCAAATTCAGCTTCCCAGGTGCTGAGTCGTTCATCCAGAAAATCGCTGCTATCATCAATAAAACGACTGATTGTCACAAATTTATCCTCGGCAATCGACCGCATCAAGCGAAATAGTCTTTGACTGATATCCATAATCTTTTTCCTTGCAGACGCACTGTTCTTGAATCATCCCACTTAAAAACCCGTCTCTGTACCTGCCCAACCACTCCCTGAATGACGAAGATCATTCAACAACGCCATGCAGACGCTAACGTCTGAATTCAGGGGATGTTGATCTGCCATCCCGCAGTAACATCCGTAAATCGGTCACCGACCCATTCAACTGGCCCGTTTGCTTGAATCGGACTGTTTGACCATTTCCTCTCAGTTTATCGCATGTCTACCGAGTCATCAATGACACAACCCCACTATTAGTTTTTTAGATCTCGACTTACCGTGGTCCTACGGGCATTCCACTTCTTTGTGTTCTGATTTCATTTTTCATTCATTCAGTAAAGAGCAACCCAATAAATCAGTTACACTTCTGCATCGTGGGACAATAGCGCAAGACCGATGGCATTTTAAGACCCCATAACCAGATAACACTTGGAAAAGTATTAAAATCGCTCTAGAATTATAGACACGGCATTATAAGAACAACCCGGGCAGGTAAGACCCGAAATCAGATATGAAAATCAGAGGACCATGAGATCAACAGGCTAATCCTCTTAAACGACTCAATCCTGTTACAAAAGAGACATTGATGAATAAGGTTCCTAAAAATTTGTTTTTGCTGATCTCTATTGTCCTTGGTATTATCATCCTGATCTCTTTTTCGTCAGGTAACCGAAAAGGAAAAGAGATCCCCTTTTCCCAGTTTATGGATATCGTTGAAAGTGGACAGATCAGTGAAGTTGTCGTAAAAGGTCGTCAAATTAATGGCCGTACGGCCAATCAGGACGTATTTGTGAGCAATCTGCCCAAGTATTACACAGAATTGCCCCGCCTGCTTTATAAAAGAGGAATTAATTTCCGATTCGAATCGGACAATTCCGATAACCTCTTTTTTGCAATCTTGAGCTCCTGGCTACCCATTATTCTGATTATCGGCGTCTGGGTGTTTTTCATGAAGCAGATGCAGGGTGGAAACAAAATCATGGGATTTGGAAAATCCCAGCACACCAAGATTGACGAGGATGCTAAGAAGTACACCTTTGCCGATGTCGCTGGAATCGACGAATCAAAGGCGGAACTGGATGAAATTGTGGAATTTCTGAAGAATCCAAGTAAATTTGAAAAACTGGGTGGTCGAATTCCAACCGGGGTGCTGCTGGTGGGAGAACCGGGGACCGGAAAAACCTTACTGGCAAAGGCTATTGCCGGGGAGGCTCAGGTTGCATTCTTCAATATCAGCGGTTCTGATTTTGTCGAGATGTTTGTCGGTGTTGGAGCCAGCCGGGTCCGCGACCTGTTTGCCCAGGCCAGGGAAAATGCACCGGGGATCGTCTTTATCGATGAAATTGATGCGGTTGGTCGACATCGTGGGGCAGGCCTCGGCGGTGGCAATGACGAAAGGGAGCAGACTTTGAACCAGTTGTTGGTTGAAATGGACGGATTCAACGGCAATGAGGGGGTCATAGTCATTGCCGCCACCAATCGACCCGATGTGCTGGATTCAGCTTTAACGCGTCCGGGCCGGTTTGATCGACAGGTCGTTGTTCCGAAGCCGGATATGAATGGCCGGCAAAAAATCCTTGCGATTCACACAAAAGACCTTACACTTTCAGACGATGTAGAACTTAAAGTCATCGCCCAGGCAACACCCGGTTTTACAGGAGCTGATTTGGCCAATCTTGCCAATGAAAGCGCCCTGATTGCGGCCAGACTGAACAAATCCACCATAGAGATGGCTGACTTTGAATCGGCACGAGATAAGGTGATGTTAGGCAAAGAGCGGCGTTCGATGGTCATACCAGCAGAAGAGAAAAAGACAACCGCCTATCATGAAGCCGGACATGCCATTATTGCCTCACTCCTTGATGAGGTTGATCCGATTCACAAGGTTACCATTATCCCCAGGGGACGCGCTTTGGGGCTGACAATGCTGCTGCCGGTGGAAGACAAGTTCTCCCAAAAGGAATCACAGTTAAGAGGCATGCTGGTGATGATGATGGGGGGGCGCGCAGCTGAAGAAATTGTGTTTAACCATTTTACAACTGGCGCCAGTAATGATCTGGAACGTGCTGCTTCGATCGCTAACCGCATGGTCTGCAACTGGGGAATGAGCAAAATTTTCGGGCCTGTCCATCTGGCGGCCAACCAGGGTGAAGTGTTCCTGGGACGTGACATCATGCGGAAAAAGAGCATCAGCCGGCGATCCGCCAACACCATTGATCGTGAAGTAAACAAGATTGTCAATGACGCATACCAGAAAGCCATGGATCTGCTGAGAACAAACATCGCATCTCTGCACGCCGTCTCGCAAGAGCTCATTGAACTGGAAACCATCAATGGTGATGATATCCTCGCCACCATAGAAAAAAACAGAGTCCACGACAGCACACCTGTATGATCCACCCAGAATATCAGTTTCTCCTGAACACCGTTCCCGCTGATATTGCCCGTTCATACCTCAGCCGTACCTGCAGTTGGCAACCGGACTTACAGGGCCAAAGTCCGGTGACTGTCTATGCGCGATATTTCAATGATCCACCACCAGCGATTTATCTTTCAACCGCTGCTTCTTTTCCGGAATCATGCAAAATCAGCAACTGTGGTCAGAAAGGGGGAGCTGTTTTTCATCTCGCAGCAGATCAATTAACACTCAGTCGCATCCTCACTTTCTTGTCATCCGCGGGGGACCAACAACTGCTCTGTCAAATCGAAACGGCGCTTAACCGGCAGAATATTCCCAGTTTCAAGGTTCGTGATCAGATCTGGAAAAGTGATCGCCCCCGGATCATGGGAATTCTTAATATTACACCAGATTCCTTTTTTGACGGCGGCACCTTTTTGGGGTTGGAAGACTATGCAATGGTCGCTGAAAAAATGATCCAGGCCGGGGCCGACATCATCGACATCGGGGGAGAGTCATCTCGACCCGGAGCCGAAACGGTCCCCGAAAATGAGGAACTTGCCCGCGTAATCAAAGCCGTTAGGCAGATTCGAAATCGATTTCACATTCCGCTGTCGGTCGACACGACCAAACCGGCGGTTGCCGATGCGGTGCTTGCTGCAGGGGCTGATATGATCAACGACATATCCGGGTTGGCCTCCGGTCAAGACATGATCCGTATCGTGTGCAAATACAAGGCAAGTTACTGTCTGATGCACATCCAGGGAACACCTGCTGATATGCAGCATAATCCCCACTACAGAGATATCATCGGAGAAATATACCTGTTTTTCCTCTCCAGGCTGGCAATATGCGCTAAAGCGGGATTGGAAAAAGACAGGATTCTGCTTGACCCCGGTATCGGATTTGGTAAAACTGTCTTAGACAATATTGATATATTACGGTTGCTATCCGCATTTTCTAATCTGGACAGCCTGATATTGATTGGAACATCGAATAAATCCTTTATCGGAAAAATTCTGCAGCGTGAGTTGAACGATCGAGCTCCCGGGACGATGGCAACACACGCGCTGGGATGGATGCAGGGGGCAACCGTATTTCGTGTGCATGCGGTACGGGAGACAAAAGACGTTATTGAAATGGCACGGTGCTACACTCAGGATCTTTAACAAGATCAGATGTTTTCAGCTGTTATTTCAAATATTCTTTCAGCTTCTCACTCACAGAAGGCGGCTTAAAACCAACAATAATTTTGCTATTTCTCATGAATAGCGCCCTGACATAATGCCATTCAATTTCGATTTTTTGCATAATATCAGATGGCAAGACTATCTAGATGTCATCATTCTTGCCATTGTTATATACCGAATCCTTCTCATGTTGAGAGGGACCCGCACCATCCAGATACTCAGCGGATTTCTGGTTGTTGCGATATTTTTCTATTTCGCGGATCTCTTCAACCTGATTGCAAGTACCTGGGTTCTGCGGAATATTTTGAACTCCATTGTCATTGTCTTTATCGTCCTCTTTCAGTCAGACATCAAAAATGCGCTGGCGCAGATGGGGACCACAAGAATCTTCCACGATACACACCTGGGAAAATCAGCCAATATCCTCGACAGTATCTACTCTGTTTGTGAGCATTTTTCAAAAAAACGGATTGGGGCACTGATCGTTCTTGAAAATGAAATGGGTCTCGGGGATTACTATTCCGGGGCAACCAGGCTCAATGCAGAGTTTTCGAGGCAACTGCTGGTTTCTATCTTCAACCCGCACTCACCGTTGCATGACGGCGCCGTATTCATCAGCCGGGACGGGTTAATCTCATACGCGGGTTGTATCCTGCCACTATCCAAAGAGATCGATATTTCGAAGAACCAGGGCACCCGTCACCGTGCAGCACTCGGATTGAGTGAAGAATCTGACGCTGTTATCCTGACTGTCAGTGAAGAAACAGGTGAGATAAGCCTGGCGCATAACGGCGAGCTCGTCACTGAAAGTAAAGACTACAAAATCAAGTCCAAAGTCAAGGAAATTTTTGCAAAAACAAAAAAGACGGCCGGTGCATGAAATCTGATATTAAAAAAATTATCTTTAATAATCCGCTGCAAAAACTTCTGGCGTTAAGTTTCGCTATTACCATCTGGATTTTTGCACCGGCACCGGATAAGAAAAACCTGACTGAAATCCAGTTTTTCGTACCTGTCTCATATGTTAACCTGCCTAAAAACCTGGAGATCATTTCGGATCCCCTGCAATCCATCAGCGTATCGGTGGAGATCCCAAGCAACGAGATTCAAAAAGCTCATCCAAGCCTGTTTCAGGCTATTATTGATCTCGAGGACGCCACCCCTGGTAAACAGACATACGAACTCAACCGGGATATTGTCAAAGTACAAAATACCATCAATGTCCAGATAACGCAGATATCGCCCGGTTCCATCGAGCTGATGTTTGAGGAGATTGTTGAAAAAACCGTTCCTATTAAACCGGTTTTCATTGGCGAGGTTGCAAAAGGGTATGTCCTGGAAAAAGTGACGATGGAACCTGAAACAATTACCATCCGAGGTCCAAAATCCATCACCGAGAAAGTAGAACAACTGGAAACAAAGACAATTAATATTGAGAATATCGCCAGCCATATTGAGCAGCTGGTCCAGATTTCCCTGCCCAAAGGCGTCACCGTTATCGAACCAAAACAGGAATTCTATATTGCAAAAATCCGGATCGGCAGCGAACCGATCAATGTGAGGTTCCTCAAAATACCGATTGGTATTGTCAACCAGACCTATGTCACCCGTATTAATCCGAAGCACTTCAATGTTTTGCTCCGGGGGCCCCGTTCACTGATGGAGAACCTCTCAAAAAAGGATATTCAGGCCTTTATTGATCTCGAAGGTTTAGCACCGGCAGAATATAAAATAGAAGCTCCCACCTTGAGAATACGGCCTGAAATTAAAATCTTGAAAATCTGGCCACCCATTGATGTCTGGGTTAAAAAAGAGAGCATCGAATAATCTGCTGGTTTAATGTTGAATCCCGGAAACACCTGAAACCGTTTCAGCTAATTCAACATTGACCTCAACCACCGCATTTCAAATACATTTCCAGTGCCTCGGCATCCCGGGGGTGAATCGGCATGATGTCTTCCCAGACAGTATGTTTTTCCATGCAGAGATACAAAGGAACCTCAGGTCCAGCCTTTCTGATCAAACCAGAGATTGTTCCCAGCAGTTCCATGCGGATTTTTTTCAGATAACGCATTTTGCCGTCCTGGGCAGGGATAAATTCGTTACAGAATATTGAAATGTTTGGAAACCGCTCTTCAGCGATCTGCTTCAGGATGGGAATATAACGCAGCGTTCCCAGACTGATCCAGGCAATATGCCGGGGGGCAACATAATCAAACATCAGTTCAATTGTCCGAGCATATCCGGAGCGCCAATGGGGGTAATATATCAGGGGATCAAAATGAAACGCCACCTTATACCCCTCGGATATCATGCGCGTAGCGGCGTGCAGTCTTTTTTCCAACGGCGTCGTCTTAAATTCATTCTCCCTGATAATTTCATGGGGATTCAGGGACCAGGCAACTACAGTGCGCCCCTTGTGTTCAAGTCCTACCAGCGGGTCAACCAGATCGGTTTTTGTCTTTAATTCCAGCGTTGCATTGGGAAGGGCTGAAAACGTTTCTATCAGATAGGGGTTGACCTGAAAGATATGATCCAGCGCCAGGCTGTCAGAATGCTCACCGGTACCGACCCTGAATGGTCTCTGAGCCGCTTTTTTGATCACTGAGACAGCCTGCTCGACGATCTCTTCAACATTGAGATGAAAAACAATCAGCGGTTTGTTTAAAAATGCCTGTAAAATACAATAGGTGCATTCCAGCGGACAGTTTTCGATCAGATCGAGAACATAATAGTTACAGCAGAGGACCTCTTCTGAAAACCCCGGGCAAAGCTTGAAACCGCTGCCCTGATATTTCTTGAGAAACAAGATCTTTTTCCCCTGGGTTATGGAACAGCCCGTATCTGACAGTTCAGGAATAGCATCCGATGAATCGACAACGATCTGCTCAACATCGGCGTATTGCTGCAGAATCCTTCTACAAAATCGTAAAGCGGACACTTGGGATTCAACATAAATCCGCTCAGGTTTGTATAACATGGGGCTGCCTGTACTGAAAGTTTTTTTGGAGGGGGGGTGATGTGGCGAGCTATGGAAAAGTCCGCCAGTCTTTGCTAAAGGATTCTGTCGTGGACCGGAACCTGTCGAAATGGTGTGCATCCGTTCAATTATTGGTCTGCTTCTTCACGAATGGGCACGATCTGGGCACAATGGCCAAGATTCTCAAGTCGGGTTTTCTTAATCGGGGAGGTGGTCCGCCGAGCATCCAGAGTTCTCTGGTGATTGGATTTCAGGCACCAGTACATAGCACCACCCTGTTTTTTCAGAATACAGCGAATATTGCTTTCGAGGCAGACCTGGGGTTTCGTCAGGGTGTTCGAGTTCTGGCTGTCATCGGCCTGGACACCCGCGACCCCAATCAGTATCAACCAGAGTAGTAGTGAGAGTTTTTTAGTCATAGTACCTGCTATTTTTGTAGTAAGCCTGTTCAGGAAACCTGTATATTTTTAATTCAAAAAACATACCACTGTTTTGGCAAGTCCGATGAATCCCGATTCCGGTTTATTCCTCATTTCTATTCAGGTCAACCGGCCCCGGTATTTTTTCCCCCTTCTTATTAAACCAGTGGGTTTCGACTTCGAAATCATTTCCCGAAGAATAGTGAAACACATCGATCTGCTTTGAAGCACCATTGTTCTGTTCAGCAAAAGCATCTGTATAATACATTTCCTGCCTGGCCTTCCGGAAATATTTACTGGGGCTGTATTCGTTGAAGTATACGCGCCGCTGATATCCCTTTTCTCTAGTCGTTTTTTCAGTATAAAACGATTCCACCTTTATACCTATCTCTTTTTCATCAAAATAGATGACATTCTTTTCGATGCCGTCAATATTTAAGGGATAGAACCATTCGATTTTCGTTTTCAGACCTTTTTCCCGGTAGATGACATTATATCCGTTATATGCATCCAGAAAGTGGTTCTCGGTTTTAATAATCGCAGCATTCGTAAGAGGATCCGCAAATCGATCAAAATAGTCGATGGTTTTTTTAATCAGTGTTTCTTCAGCAAACCGGTTGGAATAGATACGTTCTTCTTTCACTTTTTTATCGAACGCGAAGTAATCGATGATCATGTCTAAACCATTCTCGACAGGATAATCGATGGTGAAGACCGTTTCTGACTTTATCTTTATTTCGTCATCGTCATAGTAAACACGAACGAATGAACCATCTTGGTTCGAAATTTCAAGCGTCCTCCCGCCAAACTCATTATTTTCGTCTATCACATCCTGATCTGCCCCGAGCGATATCCCTCCGCTCCAGACTAAAACAAGTGTAATACAAACCAACAGCAATCTTTTCATGATAAAATCCTGGATGCTTTTTCCACCGATACTGATTTTACATTTTTATCAATTGACGTTCTTTATCTTTCTAAAGGCGTGCTTTCAAGCAGTCATGACTGCCATGTTATCGATCACTTTTCAAACCCCGACCGAATAAGCGCTGGCGGCTCTTTATCAAAGGATTGATCAAATCTGCTATTTCCAGTAGGGAAACCTGCTTTCTGAAAAAATCCCGGTGACCATATTTCCTGGAAAACTCACACGCCCTCTCTTGCGATCTGTCCGTTAGAAGAAAGAGCAAAACCCATTTTGAATTAAACTGGACTGAGCGGTTGATGACGAGTGTTTACCGTATTCAGATCCAGATCCAGGAAACCGGGACGTTTAGCCATTCTATTGCGAATTGCCACCTTCTTTGAGAGCTTTTTGTCCATTCACTTTCTGTTTATGCTTTTTCCAATCCCGGTTAAAAATTCGGTTGTCTGAGAGCATCAACCTCAACCTGACACCTAAATGATCAATATTCGCTGTCAGAATCGGTGTTGTCCGCGGATATTTTTTGCAGGAACTCCCCCAACAGGCATATATATTTCTTGTTTTTTGATTCCTTACTTCGGCATTGGTAACCCAGGGCTTGCCATACTTTTTTATTAATTCCTGCAACAAGTCTTGCGGGCGATATTTGTACTTTTCATCCAACTTGCGGTAATGTGCCCGATACAGCATTTTCTCACCTGTAAAATTCAAGACCAGGATAACCTTTTGTTCCTCTATCCGCTTTCTGATCTCATACCCGCTGATAAAGCCATGAGCACCTTTGATAACTTTGATGTTGGTGATGCCGTACTCCTTGATCACCTCATCAAGATTCATATTCAATTTTAAACCATCAATATCAAAATTATAAACTTTGGCCAGCTGGGCAAAAACAGTCGTCCCCGAAACAAGAAAAACCAGGATGAATGCCATCACAACTTTCGCCGAAGTCATACCAATGACGAAGACATCTTCAGATATGGAGCGGTCATTCATTTTGTGCACGTCTATTGAGTTGCGGCGAAACAGCGTTTCAACCCTCTGACTGGAATCGGATCCCTTCCCATCAATCCCATTCTTTGTATAAACTACATACCATTACCGACTCATCCAAGCAATAGGGGGACAGGATTAATCAAAACAGCCTCATGGGCAGGTTTCTGTTTTATTGATGCTTTATACCCTTCGGCACCATTTTAGGGGAAACCTCCAGCAGTCTACCGTGAAAACAAGGCTTATTCTTTGAGCAGATCCTGCTGCATCGATTTTGTTCTCAATAGTGATAGTGGGTTTAAACTGGGCCTGATTTGCAAATTCTGATTTCTATGGTATAATCCGCTACAAATAAATATTACATAAAATCATAATGATATGTACTGTTCAGACACAGGCCTGAAAAAAGAGGTAAATCCATGAGAAAAGCGTATATTGTTATTTTTTCGGCTGTTCTGCTGGTATTCCCCCAATGGCTGTCTGCAATCAACGCAGTTGCCAGTATTAACGCCTCCGTCGGTGACGTTAAGGTCACTCGGCAGAATCGTCAGATAAACGGTAGAAAAGGGCTTATTCTGAATGATGGGGATATCATTACAACAGAAAAAAATGCCAAAGCAACGATTCTTTTTCGAGACGGTTCTGTTATTCGACTATATCAGAATACAAAATTTATTATTGAACAATCCGTGGAAAACCAGAGCGCCCACAGGGGATTTTTTAACCGGTTCAGGCTGTCGTTCGGATCCCTCTGGGGGAAATTCACCAAAAACCGCCAACGGACGGATATTAAAACACCAACTGCTACCTGCGGAATCAAGGGCACCAGTGTCGCACTTACGCAAAAAGCCACAACGCTGGATGTGAGCCTCTCAAGCGGGTCTGTGGAACTTGAGAATGAGGATGAAAAAATAGAACTGGAACCTGGCAAAATGATCGAAGGAATTACAAAAAGAGGTTCATTCAAAGAAAAAATCCGGGATATTCCCTATCGAATTCTGATAAAACCTGACACTAAAAAAATTGAACTGCCAACAGCTGGTAATACTGCAAAATTCAGTTTCACGCTTCAGATAATTGATGTTAAATCAATGCTTAATGTGTCCAAAGCAGCACGTGTTCTGATCTCGGTCCCATCTGACAAAATTGAGTTCCCCGAATCCATACGTTTAAATGCGAGGGGCTATCTGCGCGTCACGGCAACTATCAAACCTTTTCAGCAGGCCGACTATGGAAATGGCCGGATTGAAGTGACAGCGGTTGCCGAAAGTGAACGATATATGGACATCGGAACGGGTCAAACCGTTTTGACTTACGACATTCCCCAAAAAAATCCAAGGATTTTAAAAATTGATGCCAATTCCGGTGCTATAAACTAGACGAACCATCACACAAGTCCAGCGAGATCCCAATCCGGTTGCATCGATGCCGGATTCGGGATCTCCGAATATCTTTCATAATAATTCTCACCCTGCCCCGTCGTTTGGTAATATCGTCAGACATGATCGACCGAATCACCGCAATGCCCCCATCCACCAGCGATGGTTTATCCCTGTCACAAAGAGAACCGCCGCTCATCCCGTTGTAATACCTATACCCGGGTCGTTCTCCCTTCAAGCCTTCGTTCTTTCTGGCTGAGAACCGATCAAAGTGGTGATTGACATATTAAAAAAATTCTAATGGGATGAATGAAACGGCTGTCACAGAAGCCAATTCTATTGATTGCAGTGTTCAAAGAGAAATATTCAATGTCAAGTGAAGCATACACAGCAGAATCTATTGAAGTTCTGAATGGTCTGGAACCGGTAAAACAACGGCCTGGAATGTATACGGATACAACCCGACCCAACCACCTGGGTCAGGAAGTTATCGACAACAGCGTTGATGAGGCGATCGCCGGATATGCGAACCAGATTGATGTCATCCTGCATAATGACGGATCCCTGGAGGTCAGAGACAACGGCAGAGGCATGCCTGTCGATATACACCCGGAAGAACGGATTACCGGCGTTGAATTGATACTCACCCGTTTGCACGCCGGGGCCAAATTTTCAAACAAGAGTTATCAGTTTTCCGGAGGGTTGCACGGGGTTGGCGTCTCCGTTGTCAATGCTCTCTCTGCACGCCTGGAAGTCGAAATCACCCGGGGCGGTTCGGTCTACCAGATTGCCTTTGAAAAAGGGGAAAAGGTCGAAGAACTGACCGTTATTGGTTCGGCAAACCCGAAGCAATCAGGAACGACCATCCGGTTCTGGCCCGATGAAGGGTATTTCGACAGTCTGAATTTTTCATCAAAGAGCATCCGGCATATCCTGCGAGCCAAAGCGGTCCTCTGCTCCGGACTGCGCGTCACATATCTGGACACATATACCGGTATCAGGGAGGAGTGGTTTTTCGAGGACGGTCTGCAGGACTATCTCTCCGACGGACTGGCGCTTTTTCAACCGTTGCCGGACGTACCCTTTGTAGGAGATTTCCAGGGAAATGAACAATCTGCTTCCTGGGCAGTTGTTTGGCTACCTGATGATAAAGTCATCATCGCTGAAAGTTATGTTAATCTGATTCCGACAAGTCTCGGCGGAACCCACGTGAACGGGTTTCGTGCCGGTTTGACCGAAGCCATCCGGGAATTCTGTGAATTCCACAAATTACTTCCCAGGGGAATTAAACTGGCCCCGGAGGATATATGGGAACACTGTAACTATGTGCTTTCCGTCAAGATCCAGGAACCCCAGTTTTCGGGGCAGACCAAGGAGCGGCTTTCGTCCCGCCAGTGTGCACCTTTTGTCAGCGGTGTTGTAAAAGACGCCTTCAGTCTGTGGTTGAACCAGAATACGGAAATTGCGACCCAGCTGACGGATATGATGATCAGCAATGCCCAGGTCCGGCAGCGGGAGAGCAAAAAAATTGAACGCAAGAAGATCACCAGCGGACCGGCACTTCCCGGGAAACTGGCTGACTGCGTAAGCCAGGATCCAAAACGGTGTGAACTTTTTCTAGTGGAAGGAGATTCGGCCGGGGGATCCGCTAAACAGGCCAGGGATCGTCAATTTCAAGCCATTATGCCTTTGCGTGGAAAGATATTAAATACCTGGGAGATTGATTCCGCTTCCGTTTTAAAATCCCAGGAAATTCACGACATCTCTGTTGCCCTCGGCATCGACCCGGCATCCGAGAATATCGAGAGCCTGCGTTACGACAAAATCTGTATCCTGGCTGATGCAGATTCTGATGGTCTTCATATCGCAACCCTGCTGTGTGCGCTATTTCTCAGACATTTTCATGCCCTGGTGGAAGCCGGCCATATTTATATAGCCATGCCACCACTATACCGGATCGATATCGGAAACGAAGTCTATTATGCGCTTGATGATGAAGAGAAGAGAGGATTGCTGGATCGTTTTACCGCTGAGAAGAAAAAAGGGAAGGTCAATATTCAACGTTTCAAAGGCCTGGGAGAGATGAACCCGATGCAGCTGAGGGAGACCACCATGGCACCTGAAACACGTCGGTTGCTGCAATTGAAAATTGAATCCGCTATTGACGCGTTCAGTACCATGGAACTGCTTCTGGGGAAAAAGAAAACTGCTGAACGGCGCACCTGGCTGGAAGAGAAAGGCGCTCTCATTGACCGTTGAAGAACGGCCCCCCAATAACCCAATATCCAAAACTGATTTTCCCTTGGCCATTTCCCCCATAAGCATTCCCAAAGGAGGGACTTCCAAAACAGATCCCTGTTTGGCCATCACATCACCTTCAAAAACGACTTGAAAGGAATGAGTCAATGACTGAAATTTCGACGCTGAATACCGAAGGAATTGAACAGATCCCGATATACGACTTTTCAGAACGCGCTTACCTGGAATATTCCATGTATGTCATTCTGGACCGGGCACTTCCCCATATCGGAGATGGACTCAAACCTGTCCAAAGACGCATTGTCTATGCCATGTCAGAGCTGGGGCTGGGATCCACCGCCAAGTTCAAGAAATCAGCCCGTACGGTTGGGGATGTTCTGGGGAAATTCCATCCCCATGGAGACACAGCCTGCTATGAAGCCATGGTGCTCATGGCACAGCCCTTCTCATATCGCTACACGCTGATCAATGGACAGGGCAACTGGGGTGCGCCAGACGATCCGAAGTCTTTTGCAGCGATGCGTTACACGGAATCCAAGTTAACCGCCTATGCAAATATTCTCCTGGATGAACTGAAGCAGGGGACGGTGGAATGGAAAGCCAATTTTGATGGGACACTGCAGGAACCGACTGTCCTGCCGGCTCAACTGCCAAACATTCTCTTGAACGGTGCTGCAGGTATTGCCGTAGGGATGACGACCGACATTCCGTCACATAATCTCAGAGAAGTCGTCAATGCCTGTATTTACCTGTTAAAAAAACCAAACGCAACGCTGGAGGAGCTCTTTCAATTCATCAAAGGTCCCGATTTCCCGACCGAAGCGGAGATTATATCGTCTCCGTCCGAAATTCTGGAAGCCTACCGTAAAGGCACCGGCAGCTTGAGAATGCGAGCGGTCTTTCAACAGGAAAATGGGGATATCGTTATTACAGCGCTGCCCCATCAGGTATCCGGATCAAAAATTCTGGAACAAATTGCCGCTCAGATTCACGCCAAAAAGCTCCCCATGGTTGCCGACCTGAGGGACGAATCCGATCATGAAAGCCCAACCCGTCTGGTTATCGTTCCCCGCTCCAACCGGGTGAATGTTGAGCAGTTGATGAAGCATCTCTTTGCGACAACCGATCTTGAAAGAACCTATCGAATCAATCTGAATGTCATCGGTCTGGATGGCCGTCCACAGGTAAAAAACCTCACTGCCATGTTGCAGGAGTGGCTGACGTTTCGAACCGGGATTGTTCAAAAACGATTGCAGTACAGACTGGAAAAGGTCAAAGAGCGGCTTCACCTGCTGGAAGGGTTGATGATCGCTTTTCTTAACCTGGACGCGGTGATCCGGATCATACGCAACGAGGATTATCCCAAAAAAGTCATCCAGAAAACCTTCAACCTCTCCGATTTCCAAACTGAGGCCATTCTGGAACTGCGGTTGCGCCAATTGGCCAAACTGGAAGAGCATAAAATCAAGGAAGAACAGGACAATCTGTCAAAAGAGAGAAACCAGCTGGAAAACACATTGGGCTCCGAATCGAATATCAAAACATTGATTCGAAAAGAGCTGGAAAAAATAGCCAAAAACTATGGCGATGACAGACGCTCACCGGTAGTCAAGCGAGAAACCGCAACTGCCTTGACGGAATCCGAGCTGTTACCCACTGAATGGGTCACAATTATTCTCTCAAAAAAGGGCTGGATTCGATCAGCAAAGGGATATGACATCGATGAGCAAAAACTGAACTTCAAAACCGGAGATGAATTAAAGGCCGTCTCAACCGGCCGCAGTAACCAGCAGGTCGCGATTCTGGATTCGCGCGGCCGCAGCTATTCGCTTTCGATTCGAAGTCTCCCTTCAGCCAGAGGACATGGAGAGCCGTTGACAGGTCGTCTGGCCTCTCCACCTGCTGTATCCTTTGAATGGATTGCAGCGGGAGATCCCGATGAATCGGTTGTTCTGGCCAGTAATCTTGGTTATGGATTCATTTGTCAATTTGGAGATCTATTCAGCAAAAACCGAAATGGGAAAACGGTGCTGGTTTTCCCGGACAGCGCCAAACCAATGCCGATACAGATATTGAATGATGTGAAAACCGACTCTCTCGTCGCCATCAGCAATGAAGGCAGAATGCTGATTTTCCAGGTTTCTCAGTTACCTGTTCTGGCACGGGGAAAGGGCAACAAGATAATTCAAATCTTTCCGGAGAAAGGTGAGTTCCTGTCAATGATCGCAGTACTGCCTGTCAATCACAATTTAATCCTGCATTCAGGTATGAAAAACCTGACGTTGAGACCCGATAATCTGGCTGGTTATATCAGCGACAGAGGGCGACGCGGACAAAAATTACCCAAGGGATATCGGCAGCCGGATCGGCTGGAAATAAAGGAAATCAACCTTCTGCTCTGATCAGGATCAATATGGATCAACCCCTTTTTCAGCTGGATGTGCTATCTTTTGGAAATAATACGCACTTGCTAACTTTAATGCTAACAAATCCGGAGACCTGCCATGACAGTCCATATCGCTGACCACCCACTGATCAAACACAAACTCGGGCTCATGCGAAAGAAAACTCAATCGACAAAGGATTTCAGAGATCTGTCCAATGAAATTGCCCGCCTATTGACATATGAAGCCACCAAAGACCTGAAAACGGAACCCAAAATGATTACTGGATGGGCCGGTCCTGTGGAAGCCGAATTCATCAAGGGGAAGAAGATCACCATCGTTCCCATCCTGCGAGCCGGTCTTGGTATGATGGATGGCGTCCTTGACATGATCCCATCCGCGAAAGTCAGTGTTGTTGGTTTCTATCGAAATGAAACAACCTTGAAACCCGTTGAATACTACGTCAAACTGGCAAAAAACATCCATCAGAGAACCGCCCTCATTCTGGATCCGATGCTGGCCACCGGCGGAACCCTTATTGCCACAATTGCTTCGCTGAAAAAGGCGGGGTGTAAAAGCATCAAGGGACTCTTCCTGGTCGCTGCACCAGAAGGTCTGCGCCGCGTTGAAGAAGCCCATCCCGATGTTGATATTTATATAGCCAGTATTGACGAAAAACTGAATGACATCGGTTATATTATTCCAGGACTCGGTGATGCCGGGGACAAGATATTCGGGACAAAATAGCATCGCTGAATCTGCCCATGGGTTCAATCCTGTGACAGTGATATGAAATCGGTTATCATAGACACATCATCCGCCATCCTTTTGTTTAAATCGGAATTGATAGCACAACTGGTCAAAAGCTACAGGACCTTGATCACCGTCTCGGTTTATGATGAATTGACGAAACAGGGATACGCGGGGTCAGATAAATTTCGTCGACTGTGTAGCAGAAAGCAGATTCAAATATTAACCGCTCAAAAGGATACAGTTCCCGAAAAACAAAAATACCCCGAACTCCCTGCATTGAACAGGGGAGAAAGGGATACGATCACACAACAAATACTCGGTGCGGCGGACTTCATTATTATTGACGACGGACGGGCCCTGAAATATTGCAAAAAGGTGGGACTTCCCTTCATCAATGCGCTGCTGTTTCCCCGTATCCTTTTTCAAAACCGATCCATATCAGAAGCCGAGTACCACCATAAGATGGCAGAAATTATCCAATACGGCCGATATTCGAAAAAAATCATCCATATTGCGTCAACGTTTTCTGATCAAGCCATACAACCATTTCTACCAGGCAATAATTGATTGATGGGTTGGATTAGTAACCAACCTGCGGATTGTCCGCCTGTTTATTACCGATTATCCATAAACCCCATCCGAATGGTCGATTCAGCGCCATTCAAGATTAAGGCTGTTTGAATGATGCAGAAGGACTGGAACGAACTGACGGACAGAATCAACGGGGCACTCTGTAAGGATCAACACGTCTTGAATCGGTTCCTGAAAAATCTGCCCCATCCAACTGCCGACTCTTTTGAAACAGGGCTGAAAAAACTCCTGGACAGGTTGACCCGGTCTGAAGATCAGGTGCGTAAGAGAGCTGCCAGTTGTCTGACCATTCAATATCCCCCTAATCTCCCCATTGTTCAGAAAAAAGAAGAGATTCAAAAAGCCATCCTTACGAACCAGGTGGTTGTCATCAGCGGCGAAACAGGTTCCGGCAAGACCACGCAGATTCCCAAAATGTGTCTGGAAATCGGCCGGGGACTGCGAGGCAAGATCGGATGTACACAACCCCGTCGAATTGCAGCCACCTCTCTGGCCGCACAAGTCTCCCGGGAACTCAATACAGAAACAGGGGCCGCGGTTGGATACAAGATCCGATTCTCTGATCAAACCCGGAATGAGACGTTAATTCAGTACATGACCGATGGTATCCTGTTGGCCGATGTGCAGAATGATCGGTTTCTGAACAGCTACGATACTATCATTATCGATGAAGCCCATGAAAGAACGCTCAATATCGATTTTTTGCTGGGATATTTAAAGCAGTTACTTCCAAAAAGACCGGAATTGAAGCTGATTATCACTTCTGCCACCATCGATGTGGAGAAGTTCTCAAAATCCTTTCAGCTACTTGCGACACCGGATTCAGAGCATCGACAACTCTGGAATGATACCATCTCCCCTTCGCGGGCAGACCTATCCGGTGCTCCCATTATTGAGGTCTCCGGCAGAATGTACCCTGTGGAGACGAGATATTCCCCCATCGATGAGATAATTGAGGAACAGGGCGAAATAACCATGATCGACCTCGTCAGAGACGCCGTCGAGGAGATTCTTACGGAATCATCTGAGGGGGATATCCTGGTGTTTATGTCTGGGTTTCAGGAAATTAAAGAAGCGTCAGACCGGTTAAGCTATCTTCAGGATGAAGATTTCTGGGTTCTGCCTCTGTACGGCCGGCTGACAAAATCAGAGCAGGACCGTATTTTCCAGTCGACTCAAGAACGAAAGATTATTATCGCAACTAATATCGCCGAAACGTCAATTACCATTCCGGGGATTCGGTATGTAGTCGACACCGGCCGGGCCAGAATCAGCGAATATAACACACGCTCAGGAACCAAGGGGCTGCCGGTGAAACCAATCTCCCAGAGCAGTGCCAATCAACGAAAAGGGCGTTGCGGGCGACTGAGTAACGGTATTTGCATTCGTTTGTATTCACAGGAGGATTTCCTCTCCCGGCAGGAGTTTACCACACCGGAAATTCAACGATCAGATCTGGCAGAAGTAATTCTACGTATGTCAGCCATGAAATTGGGCGACATTTCGTCCTTCCCCTTTATCGACCCCCCTGAGTCAGCTCAAATCAGGGCCGGTATCCGTTCCCTGAAAGAACTGGGGGCAATTGACGAACGGAAACGATTGACAGCCATCGGCAAGGAAATGGCATCCCTGCCGGTCGATCCGCTGACTGCCCGGATGATATTGCAGGCAAAGAAAGTAAACGTCCTCTATCCCGTGCTGATCATCGCCTCGGCCATATCCTGCATGGATCCCGTGGAAAGACCTGAAGACAAAAGGACACAGGCTGATCAGCTGCATGCCCGGTTTCGATCGGAAGAGTCGGATCTGATGACAATCTTGAACCTTTGGGAACATTATCACACCACCCTCGATAATTTAAAAACCCAGGGGAAAATGCGGAAATTCTGTAAAAAAAACTTCCTGTCATACAATCGGATGCGGGAGTGGCGGGATATCCACAGCCAGCTGGTGAATATTGTCACCGAAAAAAGCTGGTCTCATACCCGCCCCGATAACTGGGACTATGATGCCATTCACTGTAGTATTCTCTCCGGGTACCTGACCCATATTGCGCGAAAAAAAGACAAGCGGGTATATGAAGGGGCAAAAAACAAGGAACTCTACATTTTCCCCGGATCAGGGCAACGCAAGCGCCATCATGAGTGGATCGTAGCCATTGAACTGATAGAAACGTCAAAACTGTTTGCCCATCGGGTTGCAAAAATACAACCCGAATGGCTGGAGTCCCTGGCCAGTCATCTCTGTAAAAAGCATTGGTCAGAGCCCTGGTGGGACCAGAAGAACCTGCGCGTCGTTGCATCGGAAAAAGTGACCCTTTTTAGTTTTACTATCGTCGAAGAAAGACCTGTGAACTACGGTCTGATAAACCTGGGATTGGCTAATACCGTTTTCATCAGGGAAGCACTGGTCGAGGGCAGACTGCCGACAGCCTTCCCGTTTCTGAAGCACAACCGCGAACTGATCGATGCAATCCGCAAAATGGAAAACCAGCAGAGAAAGCGTAATATCCTGATCAGTCCGGAAAAAATGGAAGCATTCTATCAGCAACGAATCAGCGGGGTCTCATGTCTGGATGATCTTAAGCAGCTGATCAGAAAAAATGGCGGGGATCAGTTTCTGTTCATGACCCGGGAGAACCTGCTGGTGCAGGACCCGGATAACAATGACGATCAATTCCCGGACCATCTGGTAATCGGTGGAAAGAAATGCACGCTGCATTATGTTTTTGAGCCTGAAAGCATTGAGGATGGTGTTACGATCGAACTGCCATGGTCGCTTCTGAACTCTCTACACGAAGCCCCATTTGAATATCTGGTTCCGGGCCTGTTGCTGGAGAAGGTTTTCTGGCTGCTTAAAAGTTTGCCCAAACCCTTGCGGAAAAAGCTGTTTCCGATTCAGGAGATCGCCCATCGGGTTTGGGATAACTTAATATCAACCCGGTATTCATCAGATCAAACAGAAGGTCAGCGGCCTGAAAAACACGAATTTTATCATCAGCTTTCCGAAACGCTGTTCAAGACAACACGGGTCCATATTGAGCCCGAAACCTGGGATCGGGAAAACCTGCCGGATTATCTCAAAATGAATTTTCGCTCCCGCCAGCCGAAGACAGGGAGGATTTTCCAGGGACGGACCCTTTCAACGATTCAAAATGGCAACATTAAGAAAAATGATGCCTGGGATACACTGATTAAGCCCCATGAAAGAAGTGGCATCGAAACATGGGATTTTGGTCCGCTGCTGGAAGAAGTTCAGCTCAGCGTAGGCGGGGATGTCCCCATCTGGGGATACAGGACCCTGATCGCAAAGGATGGTGAGCTCAGCCTCTCGTTGAGCAAGACCCTTGTCGATGCAGAAGCACAATCCAATCAGGGGGTCACGGTATTGCTGGAAAAAGCGTTGGGTAAAGAGATCAGCTGGCTGTTCCAGGAGTTGCGTTTTCCCCCTGAGACCTTGTTTCAGTTTCAAAACCTGCAAAACAAAGAATCTGACATGTCCATTAGCTTGTTGCAGAAAAAAATGGGCACACGACCAAAGAAACAAAAAAAGGATTTCCACGCCGAGTTCCAGCAGAAGGTGTATGAAATGGTTTGCCAGGGACTCCTTGGATACACAGGAGAGCTGATTTTAACAGAAAAGTCATACCGGAAGCGATTGGAAACCATCAGAAAAGAGCTACAGGGTTTGGGAAGCAGAGTCGTTGAGTGGATTAAGGAGACGCTGGCAACCCACCAGACACTGCAGATTGAACTGCTGAGCAAACGCCCCCGGCAAAGCCTTGCCGTTTGGGATGCCCTGGCGGAAGAACTGCAATTCTTCTTTACTGATGCATGCTTGACCGAAATTCCATTTGACCAGTGGCGACATGCCGCCAGAATTCTGCGTTCCTATCTGAGGAGAGTGGACAAAGCCGTCCTTGACCCCTCAGGTGAAGAAAAGAAACACGACATCACAGATCCCTATCAGAAAAAATCAAGGGACCTCTGGCAATCCTGGGAGACATTGACCGTAAAAGAACTATGGTTGGCAAAACGGTTCCGCTGGATGGTTGAAGAATTTAAAGTTTCAATTTTTTCTCAGGATCTCAAAACAGCTTTTCCTATTTCAGCCAAACGTCTGGATCGGTATTTTGAAACCCATTTTCAAAAATCTTCTTAAATTTCGAAATACGAATACCAGGAAAAGCCCATTCGACTGATAAAGAAGGCCTTGATCACCATTTTGAATTTTGGTATGCTGCATTAAAATTGCGCTCTCATAACTGATTGATTCAAAAGGAATCGACCAAACCCGGCTAGCAGGGAAGCCGTCTGGATGGTTCAACCGCGTTTTTCAATTTGTTGACCGATACTCACCCATATGTCCAAAGACAGCAGGAGGTTTGAATGATAAAGATCCTTATAGTTGATGACGATCCCCTGCTCATTGAACTGATAAGTGAGATTCTTGCCTCTTTTGACTACGACACAGAGTTTATTACCAGACCTAAATTTCTCTACAGTGTTCTTGAAAGCAAGAAATTCGACCTGATCCTCATGGATTATTACATGCCGGAAACGGATGGTGTTACACTGCTGAAGGATCTGAAAAAACATCCCGTTTACAAAGACATTCCGGTCATCATGCTAACCAGTGAAATTGATGATCAATTACTTGCCAAATGTTTTGAGAATGGGGCAGAAGACTTTATTAACAAACCCATCAGCGAGCTGGTACTCTATTCAAGAATCAATTCGGTTATCAGCAACCAGAATAATTTGAAAAAGATCCAGAGTCAAAACGACGAACTGGAAAACATGCTGCAGACCGTTAAAAAATACTCCTCTGAACTCCAAAATGAAATTGTGGCAAAAGATCATGCCCTTAACTTACTGAAAAGCACATTCGACGGCATCGCCGAGGGCGTTATCACACTCGATTCCCACTTTATTGTTAAAATGATCTCTGCTAAAGCCAGACAGATCCTGGAACTCAGTGAAGAAGAGGCATTAGGCAAGCCCGCGGCGTCGCTTTTGGGGGCTGCCATCGCAGGACCCAACGGTCTGATCATGGATTGCGTCAACAGCAGAGCGGGCATTTCAGGGGCACAAACCCAGTTACTCTGCCCGTCCGGATCCATCATCCCGGTTGGCATCTCCATTACACCCCTCCAAAAGTCTGCATCGAATGCCAGCTGGCTCTTGTTTTTCCGGGACAGAAGAGAAGAGGAGCAACTGGTCCGGGAAAAGTTCAATGTTGGAACCTTTGGTAACATGATCAGCTGTGATCTGAAAATGAAAGAGATTTTTCTGCTGATTGAAAGTATTGCAACCAGTAACGCATCTGTTTTGATCCAGGGAGAGAGTGGCACAGGAAAAGAACTGGTCGCACTGGAAATCCACAACAGAAGCCGACGGGCACAAAAACCGTTTAATGCTGTCAACTGTGCCGCCATTCCCGCAAATTTGCTTGAAAGCGAGTTTTTCGGTCATGAAAAAGGATCATTTACCGGTGCACACCAATTGAAGAAAGGGCGATTCGAACTTGCTGATGAAGGCACGCTGCTTCTGGATGAAGTCAGCGAAATTCCCCTTGAACTTCAGGGTAAACTGCTGAGAGCGCTGCAGGAACAGGAATTTGAAAGGGTCGGGGGTGTAAAAACGGTCAAGGTTAATGTCCGCATCATTGCCGCTACCAATAAAAATCTCTGGCAGATGGTCCAGGACCAGCTTTTCAGAGAGGACCTCTATTATCGACTGGACGTGGTATCGATTAATCTTCCGCCCCTCAGAGACAGACTTCAGGATGTTTCACTGCTCATCACCGCCTTCATAGAGCGGCTAAATAAAAGTGAACAGAGAGAAGTCAAAAGCTTTTCCACCAATGCCATTCAGAAACTGGTTCACTATTCATGGCCGGGGAATATCAGGGAGCTCTACCATGTGATTGAATATGCCTTTGCTGTCAGCAAGGGGAGTATCCTGCACAGTGCACATCTCCCTGAAAAAATCCTCAAGGGCACATTGAAAGAGGATAAACCGGACGCACCGCCTGTTCAGAACGAGAAAGAGATGATCTTGCGGGCACTGGAACAAACCAATTTCCGCAAGGGAAAAGCTGCTGCGCTTCTGGGTGTGTCTCCCAATACCCTGTACCGAAAACGAAAAAAGTACAGTATTTAACCGGCGCAAAAAGACTGGAAAATCTGTAATCGCGCTTACATTCCATCTCCAAACCCAATGTCCCATTCCCCAGATAAAAAAATGAATATTGCCTTTCTGGCTTCCCATGGCGGAAGTAACATGCAGGCCATCATTGATGCTGTCAAGCTCGGTCGCATCAACGCCAACCTGGTTGCGGTCATCAGCAATAACTCGGGCTCTATGGCTTTAAAAAGAGCAAAAAAAGAAAACATACCTTACTATCATGTCAGCAATCTGACCCACGGCACTCCCGAGGAGATGGATGCCGGCATCGTCTCAATCTTAAAAACCAGCGGGGCAGACCTGGTGGTCCTGGCAGGTTACATGAAGAAAATCGGAGACAGGACCCTTGAAGCTTTCAAAGGCCGGATACTCAATATCCATCCTGCACTCCTGCCAAAATTCGGTGGCCAGGGATTGTATGGAAAACGGGTTCACGAAGCGGTACTGAAATCTGGAGACCCGGTTACGGGCGTCACCATTCACCTTGTGGATGAAAAATACGATACCGGACCTATCCTGGCACAGGAGCAGGTCGCTGTTCTAAAAGACGATACCATCGATTCCCTGGCTGAAAGGGTGTTAAAAAAGGAGCATACCCTGTATGCGGAAACCATCGCGAAAATTATCTCCAGGGAGATCCTGCTTCCAGACACCTAACCCGGTGTATTCTCTGCAGCTGGAGCTTCGCAGCGACATGTCAGAGCAACAGCTCCCCCTGTGCAACGAGTTCTGAAAACTTTAACCGACAGGCAGATGCAAAATCTTCAGGGTAATGGCCATTGATCCAGCGGAGTTGGGCTTCACTGAAAGCGCCAGGGGATTCCGGCAGTTTTGGCAAAAAGGCGTACAATAGCCGTTGATCCGCATCATCGGTATCAAAAGATTTTGGATACTCGATGGTCGTTATCAATCTTGCACCCAAACCAGCGAGAACTTTCACGGCGATCAGCATGGCAC
>Ga0180009_10000594_pt1 | contig 49250 bp, 46 predicted proteins | sample OS_PC_MetaG_FD_123537 | JGI IMG/M metagenome (GOLD analysis project Ga0180009, IMG submission 123537) | Groundwater microbial communities from the Aspo Hard Rock Laboratory (HRL) deep subsurface site, Sweden - OS_PC_MetaG | ecosystem: Environmental > Aquatic > Deep subsurface > Groundwater...
CGCTTCGTTCAGATCATCTAAGAAACTTCTCCAAGCAATTCAAACAGGTCCATCGCAGACACTGATCAAGCGGCTTCACTAAATGACATTGACTATTCACCACTTTTTCTGAGCAGACGCTGAGACCTGTATGTGATTGAACGGATTGGGAGTGGTGAAGCATCGCCAGGATGGCGATGTCAACGACTGCCCTCGAAGATGAGAAGCGAGGCTCGCAGCTTCGAACATGGATGGCCGTCGAGAATGAGTTCAATGACATACAGGTCTTAGCGTCTATGGCGGGACCTGAATTGATACCAAAATTTCAGTATTAAAACAATCCCGGTTTTTTCCCGATGTTACCAACAATGTCGGTTTTTGACCAGATATCAATTCCAATCCCGTTGCTGAGCCTGTTCAGAGCGCACCCGGAACCCCCGCGGACAAGAGAATCAAACCCCAGCATAAAAAAATAGAGCATATGCTCTATTTTTCTTGACACTTACCTCATTTCCCAATAGGGTGAAAACAGAAAATATCGGTAATGATACCATGGAACGACCCTGTTCTGTCTTTCACGGAGCACCGGGATCATCAGAACCTTTCCGGGGAAGGTTTCAGCCGGGTCACAGGGTCGCGTCAGAACACCAGAACGGTTATTTCAATTCATTCCAACCAGCATCTCTGTTCCGGAAGAGGCTGTCTCATTCTATGATATGACCGGTCACACCAACAACCCATCAACAGGAGAAAAGCATATGTCATTTGAACCGTCGGATAAACTCCAGGCAATTCTGGACATGATCAATGAGTTCGTCGACAAAGAGATCATCCCCATGGAACACGACTTCGAAACCAAGGGATTCAGGGCAGTCGAACCGGAAATTGAGACCAAGCGAAATATGGTCCGCGACATGGAGTTGTGGGCACCGCTCCATCCAAAGGATATGGGCGGAATGGGTCTGCCGTTGATGGATACGGCCATGATCTACGAGGCACTGGGCCGTTCACCGCTGGGGCTGTACATATTTGGTTGCCAGGCACCGGACGCCGGAAATATCGAGATCCTGCATAAATTCGGGACCGAAGCACAGAAAGAGAAATACTGCCGACCTGCTGTTGAAGGGAAGATCCGATCCTGTTTCTCCATGACGGAAGTGGATGTCGCTGGCTCCAACCCGACCTGGCTGTTGACCACCGCCGAAAAAGACGGGGATGATTACGTCATCAATGGACACAAGTGGTATTCATCTTCTGCTGACGGGGCGACCTTTTCGATCGTGATGGCAGAGACCAACCCCGAAGCGGAATCCAAACATAAGCGGGCCAGCATGATCCTCGTACCAACGGATAATCCTGGATTCAACCTGGTCCGAAATATCTCTGTGATGGGACACACGGGTGACGGCTGGGGCAGTCATGCGGAAGTGTTGTTCCAGAATTGCCGGGTTCCCAGGGAGAACATCCTGGGCGGTGAGGGCATGGGATTTGTCCTGGCTCAGGAACGACTGGGACCTGGCCGAATCCATCACTGTATGCGCTGGGTCGGTATCATGAACCGCTGTTTCGATCTGATGTGCGCCTACGCCAAAAAACGACGCCGCACACCCACCGAGGTACTGGCCGATTCCGACATTATCAAAACCTATATTGCGGACAGCGCTGCGGACATTCTGTCCTCCAGGCTGATGGTCCTCAATACCGCCTGGGTGATCCAGAACAGGGGCGTCAAGGATGCCATGAAGGATATTTCCCTGATTAAATTCCATGTGGCCAATGCCATGCAACGGGTGGTTGATCGAGCCCTGCAGGTACACGGTGGACTGGGCATGTCTGACGATACCCCCATTGCGGGTTACTACCGTGAAAACCGAGCCGCCCGGATCTATGATGGTGCCGATGAGGTACACAAAATCTCGGTCGCACGCCGGATTCTGAAAGAGTATTAAACACCGACCGCGACCCATGTGGGTCCTCCCCCGGTCAATGGGGGATTCCTATCAACACAGACAACTGCAAAACCAACCGGAGAGGATTTTATGGCATTTGAACCATCAGAAAAACTCCAGGCCATTCTGGACCTGATGAACGAATTTGTAGACAAGGAACTTATCCCCATGGAAGCCGACATGAAGGGTACGGACTTCTATACCTGGGAGCCTGAGCTGAAGAAAAAACGACAGCTGGTCAAGGAGATGGAACTCTGGGCGCCCCTGCACCCCAAGGAATTCGGTGGCATGGGACTGCCACTGATGGATACGGCCATGATCTACGAGGCACTGGGTCGCACCCCCCTGGGACTTTACGTGTTCGGTTGCCAGGCCCCGGATGCCGGTAATATCGAGATTCTGCACAAGTACGGGACACCTGAACAGAAGAAAAAGTATCTCCAACCCCTCGTGGACGGAGACATCCGCTCCTGTTTTTCCATGACAGAGGTGGAAGTGGCCGGCTCAAATCCCACCTGGCTGCTGACGACGGCTGAAAAGGACGGAGATGACTATGTCATCAACGGTCAGAAATGGTACTCCTCTTCCGCAGATGGTGCCGAGTTTGCCATCGTCATGGCGGAGACCAATCCCGAAGCTGAATCCCGCCACATGCGGGCCAGCATGATTATTGTCCCCATTGCCACCCCGGGATTCAACCTGGTTCGAAATATCTCCGTCATGGGACACGTGGGTGAAGGGTATAACAGCCATGCCGAAGTCCTGTACCAGAACTGCCGTGTTCCGCAAGCCAATATTCTGGGCGGAGAAGGTATGGGGTTCGTCCTGGCCCAGGATCGACTGGGTCCCGGAAGAATTCACCACTGTATGCGCTGGGTCGGTATCATGAACCGTTGTTTCGACCTGATGTGCTCCTATGCCAAGAAACGTCGCCGTACACCGACCGAGGTTCTGGCAGATTCCGACATTATCAAGACCTATATTGCCGACAGTGCAGCCGATATCCTCTCCTCCCGGTTGATGGTCCTGAATGCCGCCTGGGTGATTCAAAACAGGGGCGTCAAGGAAGCCATGAAGGATATTTCAATCATCAAGTTCTATGTGGCCAATGCCATGCAACGGGTTGTTGACAGAGCCCTGCAGGTGCACGGCGGCCTGGGAATGTCGGACGATACACCGATCGCCATGTATTTCAGGGGCGAACGAGCAGCCCGGATCTACGACGGCGCGGATGAAGTCCACAAAATCAGCGTTGCCAAACGCATTCTGCGGGAGTACTAAACCCTGGGCAGGGGGTCGTGATTACGCCCCCGCCTGCAAAAATTTCCCGATCCATTCAGGGTGAGGGGATTTTTTTCGATCCTGAATGTAAGCGATTACATTCAGGGACGCGTTTATCTCCTCCAGCAACCCGAATCATTTCATCTCCTCCCCTTCTTTACCTGTCCCCCACGGCCAGACTGGTTCAGATCGATTCTGCACGCAATAGCCAATGGTTCTCCCTGATTTATTGAATTAACCCGGTCATTTTGACTCCCTCCCCCGGTGACCCCCCAATTGCCTCCCGAATATTTTTTTCGTCAAATATTTCTGTTTGTTAAATACGTTTTAAAAAAATATACATTTTTTATTTGACAGAAATGGCAAATTCATGAATTATTTTGTAAACGCTTACATTTACATAGGCGTTTATACCTCTTAAGCCCTGTTTTTTAAGAATTTAACAGATGGCAGCGCTCTCATTATGACAACCACCATGACAGATATCGCCCGGTTGGCCGAGGTCAGCATGGCGACGGTTTCCAGGGTGATCAACACACCGGAGCGGGTCACAGAGAAGACGCGACGCCGGGTGCTGCGGGTCATGGAGGAGAACAACTATGTATACAATGCGCTGGCCGGCGGGTTGAGCAAAAGCAGCACCCGCACGCTGGGGTTGATTATTCCGACGATCACCAACCCGATTTTTGCCGTTTCGACCCGGGGGGTGCAGAAAGCGGCCACCAGCCGGGGATACTCCCTGCTGCTGGGCAGCACGGAATACGAACCGCAGCTGGAATTTGACCTGGTGCGGCTGTATCTGGAGAAGCGGGTGGACGGGATTATTTTTTCCGGGACCCCGCTGGACAATCGCTCCCTGGATTATATCAAGACCCGGGGGATTCCGTATCTGGTCACATGGGAGACCGTCGACGGTCACGAGGCCCCCTATGTCACCTTTAACAATGTGAAGGCGGCGAAGCAGGCGGTGGACTATTTTGTCTCCATGGGACACCGCCGCATCGCTATGATTTCCGGTCTTTTTGCCGAAACCGGGCGGGCCCGCAAACGCTGGCAGGGGTACCGGGAGGCACTGGCCTATTGGGGGATTCCCTATGAAGACAGCCTGGTGATCCAGAAAGATTACTCGGTGGCATCCGGACGGGAAGCTGCCGGGCGGCTGCTGAAAATGAAACAGCCCCCCACGGCGATCTTCTGTGGCAACGATATCCTGGCCTACGGTGCCATTGCCGCCGCCAGGGATTTAGGTCGTCAGGTCGGGGTTGATCTGGGGATCATCGGTTTTGATGATCTGGAGATGTCTGCGGTCATGAACCCGCCGCTGACGACGATCCGGATTCCGGGTCAAAAGATGGGTTCCGTGGGGGCCAATGCCCTGATTGATATTGTGGAGAAGAAGAGTCTGGAAACCGTGCACTACGAGCTGGAGACCGATCTGATTCTGCGCAGTTCCGTACCCAGGCTCGGATAGTATCTGTCTCCGGGTCGGTCCATTTTTTTTAGAGTTGGCAGGGTTCTTTCACCCCCTGCCACGGAATCATCGTCTATCAACTGCCTTTTTGAAGGGGATGGGAGAAGCATCCCGCTTTTGGCAGAGGCCGTCGACAGACCATGATGTTTCGCCAATGAAACCCTGCAGGAGTGGAAAGCATGAAAAAGGATAAGAAACAGGTGGTTTACACAACCAGCGAGCGTCTGACTCTATTTGTATTTGCACTCTCTTTCTGCGCGTACATCATCAACGTCCTGTTGGGTAAAGCATCGATTCATTGGGGCTGGAATACATTCTACCTCAGTAATGTGGGTGAATTTATTCTGCTTTTGTTTGCATCAGTTGCTCTGATTGCGACGGCGTTGCACGCCGAGCATCGGGAAGAGAGCCAATCAACCAATCATGAAAAAGGGGAGAACAGCCATGAGTGAAGAAACAAGGGAAGAAACGGAAAATACTGGATTGACAACGGTCGACCGGCGACGGTTCATGGAACTGACCGCCAAATTTGGATTCACGGCCGCAGCACTGGCCATGACAACCGGAGTGGTCGGCACCCGGGAAGCCAAAGCGGCCGGTTTCGAGCAGGAGGAGATGGAACGGAAAAAGGCAGCCAGGTATACGATGAATATCGCCACCGGTTATATCATCGGCGCCTCCAGAGCCTATCCCATCATGCAGCTGGATATGAAAGAGAATATCCAGAACGCCACCGACGGCAAGGTCTATGTCAAACTGTCCCCGGCCGGACAGCTGGGCGCCGGCAGCGCACTGGTACAGAAGGTTCAGACCGGTACCATCCAGGCCGCCCAGCACTCCATCTCCAACTTTGCCCCCTTTGCACCGGCAGCCGATATAATCAACATTCCTTACTGGTGCGGCGAAAACCAGCGGTTTGTCAATCTGGTTACCTCCAAGGCCTGGAAGGGTGAGATCAACCCCAAAATTGAGGCCCGGGGCTTCAAGGCCCTGATGTACATCACCATCGATCCAAGGGTGGTCGCGCTGCGCAAGGGGATCAAGGGCCCGATTCGAACCCCGGACCAGATGGATGGCATCAAGTTCCGTGTTCCCGGCTCCAAAATTCTGCAGCAGTTCTATCGTCTGGTGGGCGCCAATCCGACACCGGTGGCCTGGGGTGAGACAGCCTCCGCCATCAAGCAGGGTGTGGCCGATGCACTGGATCCCAGTGTCGAAGCATTATTGGTTTTCGGGTTCAAGGACGTGCTCTCCAGCGTCACTTTTACCGGTGCCGTACCCGATGCCCAGGTTTACTCCTGCAACCTGAAGTGGTTCAACCAGCTGCCTCTGGATGTCCGCGAAGGGATCGATTTTGCATCTGAGATCACCTTCCGACAAAACCTGGCCAAGGTGCCTGCAGCCAGGAACTACGCCATGTCGGAAATGAAGAAGGAGGGGATCACGTTTTATGTCCCCACCGATGCTGAAAAGCAGCAGTGGGTCAAGAAAGCCGGCGCCCAGCTGCCGGCCTGGGACGAGATCAAAAAAGAGCTGATCGGTTCCCTGGATCGATTTGACCGTATGGTTGAAGCCGCCAATACCTTTAACGGGTATTATGTGCATGACGTCTAGTCCTTAGCGATCAGATCGTGACGGTCCGGTTGCAAGGGACCGTCACGATCCTCACTGTTTAACTGATCACTCCAGAGGTGTATTTATGACCGCCAAAACGTTTCTGAAACATCTTGACGAGAAAGGGGAACGCTGGCTGACCCTGCCCCTGTATACCATGGTCGTGCTGACCGTGTTTTTGGAGGTATTCCGCCGCTTCTTTCTCTCCTACTCCTCCATCTGGTCGGAAGAGATCGCCCGTTATGCCTTTATCTACATCGCCTGGATCGGCGCATCCGCCGCTATCCGCGAACGGGCTCACATCCGGATCGATGTGCTGCTGCCACTGCTTCCCAACAAGGCACGAACACTCCTCTATATCTTCGGGGACATCATGACGTTGATCCTGGCGGTTATTGCGCTCTACTGGTCCATGGAACCGGTTTTGAACTCCATTCATTTCGGTTCCGTGACCCACGGTCTGCGCATCAGCCAGGCCTGGTTTTTAGCTGCGGTTCCCCTTGGATTTTCGATGATGGTGATTCGTCTTATCCAGTCCATGAAGCGGGACTTTTCCGATCTGATTGCGGGACGTCCCGTATTCGAGGGCAACAAACTTTTTGATTAGAGAGGCGCCATTATGCAGAACTATCTGGTTCAAGCAGCCGACGCAAGTCTGGGCTGGAGTTTTTACTGGCCCCTTCTGGGGATGCTCCTCCTGATCATTCTGGGGGTTCGCATCTGGGCGGTGGTCGGTCTGGGTTCGCTGACCATGTTGATCACGACCGAGGTTCTTCCACCGACCCTTTTAGGGGAAGCACTTTTTGACGGCGTCGATTCCTTCGCGTTGATAGCCGTGCCCTTGTTTATTCTCACCGGTGATGTGCTGGTCCGAACGGGACTGTCCAACAAACTGCTGGATGTGGCCGAGGCCACCATGGGCTGGCAGCGCGCCGGGCTGGGAACCTCGACGGTGCTGGGATGCGGGTTTTTCGCCTGTATCTCCGGATCCGATGCGGCGGATGCCGCGGCCATTGGACGGATCACCATCGACCGGCTGGTGGAAAAAGGGTATCCCAAGGCCTATGCCTGCGCCCTGGTTGCCGCCGGTTCCTGTACCGGGGTGCTGATTCCACCCTCGATTTCCTATATCATTATCGGCTTGATTCTGGGGATTTCCGCCTCCACGCTGTTTCTGGCAGCTGCGGTACCGGGGGTCTTGATCCTGCTGTCGGTCATGATCACCAATTTTATTGTCAACCGGATCCAGGGCTATGAGGACTCCCGGGCCGGCTTCAGCCTGAAACACTGGCTGCGTGCCTGTTACGAGGGTCGCTTTGCCCTGCTGATTCCCTTTATCATTCTGGGAGGGATCTATTCAGGTATTTTCACCCCGACCGAGTCCGCCGCCGTAGCGGTTGTCACGACCCTGATCATCGGTTTTGCCCAGAAAACCATCACCATCAGCGACATTCCCAAGATGCTGGAGACATCCGCCAAGGTCAATGGCGTCATTGTCCCGATTATCGCCATGTCGCTGCCGCTGGCCCAGACCCTGGCGGCGCTGCAGGTGCCCCAGGTTTTCGTGCACTCCATGACATCGCTCACGGAAAATCGCTACCTGATTATGTTGATCATGGTGGCGATCCTGATGATTGCCGGCTGCGTGATGGAGACCACCCCCAACATCGTGATTCTGGCCCCGATCCTGCTGCCGCTGGCACAGGAGATCGGGATGAACGAGATTCATTTCTGTATCCTGATGATCACCTCCCTGGGCATCGGTTTTATCACACCGCCTCTGGGATTGAACCTGTTTGTCGTGTCCGGTGTCACAGGGACCCCGGTCATGGCAATATCCAGGTACGCGGTTATCTTTGTTATTTCCATGCTGGCCGTGGTCATGCTGCTGATGTATGTCCCGGCCATCTCGACCTGGCTGCTCTAGCGCAGTTGCAGGAAACGACCAGACACCCCATGATCCGAACTGCCGGCGGATCATGGCCCATTGGTTATCCAATGCACGTCAGAACCCGGTGCCGGAATGAAGGAGTTAAAAAATGCCCTACGGATATAACGGAAAAATTCTACACGTTAATTTGACCCAGGCCACCTGGGAGATCGAAGAACCCGATACCGCCTGGTACCGGACCTATGTCGGCGGTTCGGCGCTGGCGGCCTACTATCTGTTGAAACACCTCAAACCCGGAACCGATCCGCTCTCGCCGGACAATGTCCTGGTATTTGCCCTCAGTGCGGTCACCGGCGCGCCGGTGTCAGGCTTCAACCGCTACACCGTCGCCGCCCGTTCGCCGCTGACCGGCGCCATCGGTCGCACCGAGGCCGGGGGGTACTTCGGACCGGAACTGAAGTTTGCCGGTTTTGATGCGGTCGTCATTTATGGCCGGTCTGCAAAGCCGGTCTATCTCTGGATTCATGACGGTGAGGTGGAGATTCGGGATGCGGCCGCCGTCTGGGGCAGGGACAACCTGCAGACCCTGGAAATTCTCGAAACGGAGTTAAATGACAACCGGATTCGGGTCGCCTCCATCGGGCAGGCGGGGGAGAAAATGATTCCTATCGCCTGTGTCCAGAACGACCTGGAGCACTATAACGGGCGCACCGGCATGGGTGCTGTCATGGGCTCCAAAAACCTGAAGGCGGTGGTGGCCCGGGGCAAAAACCGCCCGGAGATGGCTGATCCGGAAGCGGTCAAGGCCATCCGCAAGCTTCACAACGAACGGATCAAGGTGCATCCCCCCAATGTCGGCCTGAGCAAAGTGGGAACCACGGGTCTCATCAAGGGTCTGAACGATACCGGGATTCTTCCCACCCACAACTTTCGGGACGGCACCTTCAAGGGAGCTGACAAGATCAATGCCGATGCGTACCATGCCACCATATTTGATTCGGCCGGTTCCTGCTATGCCTGTTCGGTCCGCTGTAAACGCAGGGTCAAATTCGAAGACGAGAAGTACCCGCTGGATATCAAAATGGGCGGCGCTGAGTTCGAAACCGTTTCGGCATTGGGATCCCTGTGCGAGATCGACAACCTGCCGGCGATTGCCAGGGGAAACCAGCTCTGCAACCTGTATGGTCTGGACAGTATTTCCACCGGCTGTGTGGTGGCCTTTGCCATGGAGTGTTTCGAGCATGGCATCCTGACCACCGCGGATACCGGCGGTCGGGAAATTACCTTTGGCAATGCGGATGCCATGCTCTGGCTGATCGAAGAGATGGCAGCCGGACGCGGTATCGGCAAGGTCCTCTCCCAGGGGGTTAAACGAGCGGCAGAGGAGATCGGCAAGGGAGCTGAAGAATTCGCTTTTCATATCAAGGGACAGGAACTGCCCCTCCACGACGGCCGCGGCAAATCCGGCATGGCCATGGGCTACGCCCTGGCGGCCACCGGTGCCGAACACGTGGAAACCCCACACGATGTTGCCTTCCAGGGCGACGGGGTGAGCAAACTCTCCGCCCTGGGGTTGCATGATCCGGTGAACCCCCTGACTACAGACATGGCCAAGGCCCGATTTTTCGCCATCGGCCAGAAGGCCTGGCAGATGAACAACTGTTATGGTATCTGCAACTTCTGTTCGGTCCCGATTCACGCCCTGACCTTCCAACAGCTGGTCGACCTCATTCGGGCCATCACCGGCTGGGATACCAGTCTCTATGATATGATCCAGGTCTCGGAACGGGGGACGGTGATGCAGCGGATGTTCAATTATCGGGAGGGTTTCGGTCCCGAAGATGACCGGGTCATCCGGCGCTGGCATGAACCCCTGCCGGACGGTCCGTTGAAGGGACAAGCCATCGATCCAATCGCGTTCCGGAAAGCCATCGATCTTTACTATGCGATTTCCGGCTGGGACAAAAACGGGAAACCTACCCCGGCCAAGCTGGTGGAACTCAATCTGGGCTGGCTGCTGGAGGGAGAACCGGTATAGGAGAATGATCCAGCTCCCATGACTCAATGGTGCAGTAAATCAATGTCATTTAGTTAAGCCGCTTGCTGCGTGTCTGCGATGGACCTGTTTGAATTGCTTGGAGACGTTTCTTAGATGATCTGAACGAAGCGAAGCGGCCGAGGGCCCAATTGTCTGAGCAAAGCGAGTTTTGGGCTCTCAGCGAAGCAAGTTTTAGATCATCTTGAAACGGATCCGCAATTGAAACGGGTCTATTGCAGATACGGGATTTAAAGCTTAACTAAATGGCATTGTGCAGTAAATAGTTACCACCGTTTTTTACATTAACCAATTAAGGAGTGTCATCATGCAATTTGGATTTATTGGACTGGGGAATATGGGTGGCGGACTGGCCCGTAACCTGGTACGGGCAGGAAAAGAGGTGCTGCTGTTCGACCTGAGTAAAGATGCCATCGAGAAAGTACAGGCGGTCGGCAGTACCGGCAAGGCCGCAGGATCCATTGAAGAATTGGCCGCAGTGGATGTTCTGTTCACCTCCCTGCCCCTGCCGACGCACCTGGAGAAGGTCATGCTGGGTGATACGGGCTTGTTGAACCGCATGAAGGCCGGCGCCACCTACATCGATGTCAGTACGATCGATCCCGCCTCCGCCCGCAAGCTGTCCGACGCTGCCGCAGCCAAGGGGATCGCGTTTCTGGAATGCCCCCTGGGGAAAAATCCCGCTGCCGCCGAAAAAGGGGAAGAGCCGATTTTTGTGGGGGGTGAAAAGGAAACCTACGAAAAGATGAAGGAGATTCTGGCCATCGTCGGGAACCCCATCTATTATATGGGAACCGTCGAGGCTTCGGCTGCCTTCAAACTGATCAGCAACCTGATCGGAATGACCAATGTCGCCGTGATTGCAGAGGGGTTTCGCCTGGGTGAAAAAGCCGGTATTGAGCCCAAACTGCTCCTGGAGCTGCTCCAGGACACCGGCGCCAAAAGCTTTCAGCTGGATCTGCGGGGCGCCTGGATTGCGGAAGGGGATTTTGCCAACCGTTTCGGCCTCGACCTGGCACTGAAGGATGTGCGACTGGGGTGTGAGATGGCAACAGCGTGGGGTCTGCAGGTCAAACTGATGGAAACCGCCCTTGACTATTTTAAACAGGCCAGCAGTGCGGGATTCGGGGCTGAAGACTGCAACGCGGTCTATAAAATCATCCAATAGCCATGGCAGAAAAACCGGACCGACTGTCCCGGCTCTTCCGCCTGGACGGTAGAATTGCTCTGGTCACCGGTGCCAGTTCGGGCATCGGCCTGACCATGGCAACAACTTTGGCCGAGGCGGGCGCCAGGGTTGTGCTGTCCGCCCGCAGAGCGGACGTTCTGGAACGTGCTGCCGCTGAAATCCGGGCAGCAGGGGGAGATGCCGCCTGTGTGGCCGGCGATGTATCGCAGACTGAAGACCTGCCGGCGTTTGCCGCAAAAGCGGCCGCGTGTTTTGGAGCCCCTGATATCCTGGTCAATGCAGCCGGGATCAATCCCAGGCAAAGCTGGGAGACCGTCAGCATCGAAACCTGGCAGCACACCCTCGCCCTCAATCTCAGCGCCCCTTTTTTCCTGGCGCGGGAACTGGTACCGGCCATGCTGGAGAAAGGGTGGGGGAAAATCATCAATATCGCCTCCCTGCAGTCCGTAAGAGCTTTTCCCAACGGCGCCCCCTACGGGGCATCCAAGGGGGGGGTCATGCAATTGACCCGGGCCATGGCAGAAGCATGGTCAGCCAACAGCAGCGGTATCACCTGTAACGCCATCGCACCCGGATTTTTCAAAACCGGTTTGACGGAAAGCCTCTTCGAACAACCGGAGGTGATCCAGTCCCTGGCCCGCCAGACAATCATCGGCCGCAACGGCGAGGCGGAGGACCTGCAGGGGGTGACCGTTTTTCTGGCCTCAGCCGCGTCCGACTATATTACCGGTCAGACCATCTTCCTGGATGGGGGCTGGACAGCCAAATAGATCCCTCACCAACCGGTCTGTACTATCTGATACAGCAACACAAACTCAACACCCACGGAGTCGATAAACCCATGAAAGCCTTAGTCTACACCAATACCAATGAAGTCATTTTCCGGGACGAACCCGACCCCGTTCCCGGCCCCGGTGAGGTCCTTGTCAACATGGAGGCCACCGGCATCTGCGGCTCCGACATGCACGCCTATCACGGACATGACGCCCGTCGGGTACCGCCCCTGATCCTGGGACACGAGATCGTGGGGACCATCGTCGACGGTCCCCGGGCCGGAACACGGGTGGTGATCAACCCCCTGATCACCTGCAACCACTGTGAATACTGCGACAGCGGTCTTTCCAACCTCTGCCCGGAGCGCGAACTGATCGGTATGCGGCTGGCCGGCGCCTATGCTGAGCAGGTGGTCATTCCGGCACGGAATATCATTCCCATTCCCGATACCCTGGACTCGGTCAGGGCCGCCCTGTCGGAACCGGTGGCCACGGCACTGCACGCTTTGAATCTGGCCAGAATTCAGTCCCCCCGACCTCTTTCCGAGTTGAAGGTCCTGATCATCGGTGGCGGAGCCATCGGTCTGCTGGCAGCCCTGCTTTTGAAAGGCTATGGGAACAGGCGCACCCTGCTGGCGGAAACCAACGACCTGAGACGGCAATCCGCTGGCAGTGTTGCCGGTTGCGACGTCTGGAATCCCCTCAAAGAGGGTGACCCGACCGCCGGGGCATTTGATCTGATCATCGACGCTGTCGGCGGGTCCGTCACCCGAAAAATGGCCATGAAAGCGGTTAAACCGGGCGGTATTTTTGTCCACATCGGTCTGATGGATGCCCTGGGAGAACTGGATATCCGGAAACTGACCCTGTTCGAAATCCATCTGATTGGAGTCTACTGCTATACGGCAGCCGACATGAGGGCGGCGGCAGAAGCGATCGCATCGGGTCTGCTGGGCAGTCTGGACTGGGTGGAAACCCGCCCCCTGTCCCAGGGCGCACAGGCTTTCAGCGACCTGGACCACGGCCGGTGTGCCGCTGCGAAAATCGTTCTCACCCCCGGATAATGATCAAGAGGGAGAACTGAAATGATCACGGTGACCGTCAAGCGGTTTATCAACTACAATGAGCAACCCCTCCAGACCGTCGAACTGGATGAGGGCGCCGATACCAGGGATCTGGCCCGCAGGCTCGGTCTGCCCCTGGCAGAAATCGGCGCCCTGAGCATCAATCGGCAGCAGGCCATGCTGGACCAGAAACTCACCGATGGTGACTTTATCGATATTCTGCCCCCCATTGGCGGTGGTTAGAATCAAAAAATCCGCATCAAACCAACCCCTTTCAGAAATTCAAATAAGCGTGATTATTTTCGTATTCTTGGATATTTTCAGTCTTTATTGACTAAATCGTATGTTTTTTGATTTTTTTTACATTTTTAACATTTTTTTTCTTTCCCTACCTCTTATGTAACCCCTCATCATATCAGTCTGATAAAACACCAAACCCGTCACACCGGGCATGAGGGATCGGTTTTTCCCCTCAACCGGGTATTTACAACCCCATCCAACTTCATTACAGTGGGTACGCTGTAATCTGTTCACGACTGCCTGCAGTCACTGATGCCGGGGTTTAAGACCGTACCCAATGCTGAAAATCAATCCCGGAAACCCTTAATTGTTCAGACGGAGATCAACCCTATGCATGCTCAATCTTTTATGCCGCTTTTTGGCGGATTTGGCTGGCTGGCTGTAATGCTGATTCTCGGCGTCATTCTCAGGGCCAAGATTGGATTTTTCCAGAAGTACCTGTTTCCCGCCTCCATCATTGGCGGTATCATCGGCTTTATTCTGATCAGTGTCGGCTGGTGTAACATCACCCATGAAACCTTCACCCTGTTTGCCATTCACCTGTTCACCCTCAACTTTATTTCCATCGGGCTCACTGGGTTCGAAGACACCAAACGAACGGCAGGCAGCAGTATCCAGAAAACCATCTTCCGGGGCATGCTCTGGATGGCCTGTCTCTGGGCGGCTCTATACTCCTTGCAGGGTCTGATCAGCGTCGGTCTCATCTATGTCACCAATACATTCAGCACACCGATTTACGAAGGCATCGGCTATCTGGTGCCATCCGGATTCGCCCAGGGTCCCGGACAGGCCGTGGCGCTGGCCTCTGTCTGGCAGGGACCCTTCAAGATCCCGGATGCCATCTCCTTCGGGTTGACCTTTGCAGCCGTGGGATTCCTGGTCGCCAGCTTTGTCGGTGTGCCCCTGGCCAACTGGGGCATCCGCAAGGGATTAACCATTAACGCACCCAAGGAACTGCCCCGGGACTTCATTACAGGTCTGGCTGAAAAGGGAAAGGGAATCAATGCCGGCCAGCTGACCACCCATCCCGGAAACATCGATGGTCTGGCCTTTCAACTGGCGATCCTGATGGCGGTCTATTTTCTGACCTACTACGAGTGTCTGGGGCTGCAGATCATCCTGCCCAAAACCCTGAAACCCCTGGCTTTCGGGTTGATGTTCATGTGGGGGATGATCACGGCGGTCATCATCCGCTGGCTGCTGGGGAAGATCGGACTCTCGGTCTACATCGACAACAATGTCCAGCGCCGGATTACCGGGGTGGCGGTGGATTTCATGATTGTGGCCACCCTGATGGCCGTCCAGGTAGCCGCTGTCTGGGCCAATATCATCCCGATCGTCGTGTTGTGTCTCGCTTCCGCCATATTCACCCCGCTGTTCCTGCTCTACTTTGCACGCCGCCTGGATGAATTCAGTTTCGAACGGTTTATCGCGATTTTCGGAACCAGTACCGGGACTGCTGCCAGTGCGCTCCTGCTGCTGCGGATTGTCGATCCCGAGTTCAAAACCCCTGTGGTACAGGAGATCGGTCTGATGAACATCTTTCTCCTGTTACTGCTTCCGACCTCCATCGTCACCTATACGCTGCCCAAAATTGGTCTCGGCACCGGGGTACTGATATCGGTGATTGTCATCGTCATCTCGCTGATCCTGTTGAAGGTCTTGAAACTCTGGAAGAAACCCGTCTGGTAGGGGGTGTCCGACAGCAGGGACCGTATCAGCCCCTTGACAGGTCACCGTCACCGTTCTGACCGGTAGCAGCGGTCCGTGTCATCCTGTGGAGGGATTAAAGTCGAGGGGGGTGACCCCTACAGGTCAATTGCAGATCACCCGGTAAAATCCCCCGGGTTGATCCCCAGCTTTTTCATGCGGTACTGCAGGGTGGTTCGCGGCATTCCCAGGAGTTTCGCGATCCCCCGCTGTCCACCCACCATGCCCCGGCATTTTACCAGTGCCTGGATAATATGCTGACGCTCTGCATCCGCCAGGGTCGTCACATCCCGGGTGTTCTCCTCGAGGGGTTCGAAATCCTGGAACTAAATACAATGTTTAAAAAACCACTAAAGTTCTGATGATGCATGTTCCAGGACAGTCGGCTTTATCGATCTGATTATTCGGCATCAATGGTTTCAGTAGAATTGGCGAATTATGAGAATTGATCCGATAATAAGCAGGCAGACCTGTATGATACGATTGAATCGGTCGGCGGGAATTTTGTTTGTCAGCTTTCCACCAGTAATAATGGAAAAGATTAGAATGGGTAAGCTCATTAAATAATATCGAGTGACAGATTCTGTAACCAGTCCGCTCGCAAAATGTCCACTAACGAGTAATATGCTATTTGGGAAGAATATACTAAATATCGTTGCTCTGAAGGTTGACGCTGGCCATTCTTTCAGCGCACCGAAAATAATCAGAGGAGGTCCGCCCATATTATAAGCCCCGCTGGCGATTCCAGTCATGAAACCGAAACCGAATGCCGGCCAATCGCTTTTAATGGTGTGCCTTGTCTGACCGAAGAGAGAATATGCTGCGAAGGCGATGATGATCAGAGCCAGAAAAGCCTTCATGACACTATCATTCCCGCCTTTTAGTAATAGGAGTCCAATGGGGATACCGGGTAGTGAGGAAAGAATCAACCGCCAGACGCTTTTAAAATCGATTTCATGCCGATGGGTGGCCAGGTATATCCCGGTCATGGTACCGGTTACCATGGCCAAGAGAGGAGCCGCTGTTTTGACGTCAACGATCAGTGCCAACAGCGGCATCGCTATCATCCCAATTCCAAAACCCAGGGCGGAAGTGACGAAAGTGGAAACGAACAGAATAAGCAATATCGCTATTGTCTGAGGGTCAATCATAAGTTATCAGGCACATAAAACCTTAAACACCAAGGGCTCTTGTTTCGCTGTCTACAAGCTCGAAATGGAAGTCGTCCAGCATTTGTTCGGTGATTTCCAGTTTTTCGCCAACAATCTGCTCTATCTTGCCGATAACTGACATGGCGTCGATCCCATACCGTTTCATCAGATAAAGTTTTGATCCGCCGTGCATGTACTCGTCCTGGATGCCGATTTTATATAGTTTTTTACCAAGGCCCAGTTCGGCCATCTTATCAGCCACAATCGATCCCAGACCGCCCAAAACGTTATGGTTCTCCATGGTTACAACACCATATTTGGATTCGGTGATGGCTTCCATGATTTTCATATCGTTAAACGGTTTCATACAGGTAACATGCATGTGCTGAACGGAGATCCCTTTTTTCTCCAGTGCCGCGACAGCCCTCATTGCTTCCTCGGTACAGACGCCCGAAGAGAGCAGCACGATGTCTTTACCTTCACCCAGTATCCGAGATTCACCCAGTTTCATCGGCATCTTGAACAACCTGGGAATCTCACCACGAAGAATCCTGGCGTAAACCGGTCCGTCAACCTCTTCCATGACACTGAACATTGATTCCACGTCTACCGCATCGCCACATTCCAAAATAGTCATGTTCGGCACAGTCCTCATGACACCGATATCGTCAATGGCCTGGTGGGTGGCACCCGCGGGAGAGGTTACCCCCGGCACGGATCCAATCAGCCGGACTTTTGCATTGGGATGCGCGATAGACATGTTAATCATATCAAGCGACCGCCTATAAATAAAAACGGCAAAGGTATGAACAAAGGGGATATATCCTTCACTGGCCATTCCCCCGGCAAAGCTGTGCATGTTCTGCTCGGCGATACCCATTGAATAGAACCGGTCCGGAAAGGTCTGCTGGAATTGCCGAAGTTCGCATCCACCAGTCAGGTCAGCAGACAGAGCGATAACCTCAGGTTTATCCATTGCCCACTCAACAAAACTTCGATCGTATACTCTAATTTCTCTTTGCATATTGTTCTCCTGAATAATTGTTAAAGTTGAGCAAGGCACTCTTCGTATTTGGGGATATCGCTATCGGTCATCCCGATAAAGTGAATCCGCGGTGCTTTTTCCTGGATGACCGCCATGCCCTGACAGGGATTGGTCCGGGCCATGATGACCATCGGCCGTCCATCCGGTTTCTGGTTGGCAACGGCTTCCATGACTTCGCAATTGTGCCCATCAACAACATAAACTCTGGCACCAAATGCCTCAAACCGTTTCTCCAGCGGCGGCGTATCCATAACGTCGCTGATCTTGCCATCGCACTGCTGCCCGTTCTGATCCACAATAACAATCATGTTATCCAGCTTATAAAAGCACATGGCCTGGATAGCTTCCCAGGTCATACCCAGTTGAAGTTCACCGTCTCCCAGGAATACGATCTGACGACCGGTTTCTCCTTTCAGTTTCCTGGCCATTGAGATTCCGGCCGCCTGGCTGATGGCCTGTCCCAGAGAGCCGCCGTTAATATCCATGCCGGGAGAGTGGGCTTCGCCGATATGCTCGACCACAGAGCCGTCTTTACCGAAAAGTTCGAATCCTTCAGGCTTCATTCGGCCCACTTCGACCAAGGTTGCGTAAAGGACAACGGAATACTGGGACGGGGAGAGGTAAAAGCGGTCGTATGCGGGCCCCCGAATACCGTTAAAGTTGTCGCCGGTAAAGCTGTCCTTGTTGGTGGCGCTGGGTGCCCCGGCGAACTTCCGCGGCATCAATGGCTCTGACAGCTTGGTGATGTTCATGATTCGGGTATAAAGGGTTGCCAATATCTCAGACGATGAACAGGCCTGGCTGATGTTACCCCCCCTATTGGCGATCGCGAGTGCCAACACCCGCTTTCTGATGCGATTTGCAACTTTGTATGGATTCATATCTTCTTTGGAAAAGCTCATTGTTGACCTCCAGATAGTGGTTGGTTTATTCGTCGTAAGCCAAGTCGTTTTTTTCGGGAATGCAGCGCAGGCTGCCGCCGCCGTCTACATAAATTGTCTGCCCGACGATTCCGGACGATTCGTCGGATGCCAGATAACAAACAGTGTCTGCCATTTCGCTGGGTTCCATAAACCGGTTAACCGGAACCATGGGGAGAATTTCCTTCTCCTCAATCACACCCATTCTCAATCCATCCTTTACCATGTCTGTTGCAGACCAACCCGGTGCTACTGCATTGACACGAACCCCATAACGGGCCCATTCATTCCCCAGTGCGCCGGCAAGTGCATTGACTGCGGCCTTGGTGATGTTGTACGGCGACCTTCTTGATGTGTATCGCATGGCCGTTCCGGACGATATGCAGACAATGGATCCTTTTCCCTTTTCAAGCATGATTTTTCCGGCAGCCTGACAGGCAAAGAATTGCGCTTTAAGATTGACATCATTGATGGCATCCCAGTCTGCTTCAGAAAACGTCGCTGACGCATTTCTGATCTGGATACCGGCACAATTTACCAGAATATCCACAGTTCCATATGTTTCAACGGTAAAGTCTACCAATTTATTGATTTCTGATACTTCTCTCAGGTTTACCTTATATGGGACTGTGGTATAACCCGCACCATTAAATTCCGCGCTGGTCTCTTTGGCAATGTCATCAAGGATATCGGCAATCACGACCTTGACGCCTTCCGATGCCAGCCTGTTTACAATTGCCTTGCCGATGCCTCTGGCACCGCCGGTTACAATCGCAACGCTGTCTTTCAAACCTCTCATTTTTTTCTCCGTTTGAGTGGTCAACGTGTAAGGTAAAACGCTTTTCGGTCTATCAATCCAATACTTCGCTCCGATGCCAGACGCGTTCAACCATCAAATCTTTTGCGACATCATAGTATTTTTTGAAATGATCGCTGTTCTGGTGCACCTTAAAAGCTTCCAAATCGTCATACTCCTCATAAAAATGAAAGGTGTCTTCTTCTTCCAGGTTTTTCATGACAATAAAATTTTGGCACCCTTTTTCATTGGTCAGCGATGCACGCTGATTTTCCTTGATCAGCGAGATGAAGGTTTCCGAAGAACCCGGTTTTATTTTCAATTTTACTACCAGTGCAAATCGAGCCATAGTTTCTCCTTTAATTTTTTTTACGACTGTTTATTATGAAGCATGGGGCTAATCCCCATCAGCTTGCGGCGATCCGTCATTCCAGCGAATGCTGGAATTCATAACCGCTGTGCATGGTGGCAATGGTTCTTCACAGCGAGTCTCCCGAATTCAGTGGATCAAGTCTGGAATGACAGCTGATACCCCACAGCTTGCAGCGCGGAGTTTCATTTTTATCTTAAAATGTTCCTGACTTTTTACTCTAACCTCTGATCCTAAGTTTTCCCATAAAAATGAGGCGAGATACCGGATGTAAAACATCGCGGTGTACAAAGCACCTTTGGATTTTTGCCCACATGTTTTTCGGTCAGGCGCATGGCCTCTTTGAACCTCGAAACCGGGATGAATCCCATACCTCGAGCATAGGCTGGTTTCTCGGCTCCGACGAGATACACCGCACTGGCTTGAAGGTTGGGGACCGAGCCGCCGCTAATCATTGACATGGCATGAAACGGATGATAGGCATAATAGTTGGAATAGAGATACCGGTAGCCATAATCTTCCGAAATCTGCAGGGCATCTTTCGATACAAGGAATTCGGCTGGCGTACAGTACTCCTGGAGTACCTTGTAGGTTTTTTCATACGAGGGAAACCAATTGGGGTTAAACCAGCCGTCACAGATAGCCGTTGCGATGATGACACCCCCTGGTCGAAACGCGTTCCAGCATCTGGAGAGCTGTCCGCCGATTGCCAGGCTCATCAGAATTGGATTGGATCCCATGCCGGGTCCGTAGTGAAAGTTGCGGGGCAGCCCCATGACCAGAACATCTGCCGGCTCATCCATATCCAGGTGAACCCGGGTGCGGCTGTCGGCTACCGGCCAGGTGGCCTTCTCGACAGCACCCAGCTCACCTGCTTCAACAGCCAGTACCTGTGATTGCTGGTTGAGAACAGCGTCGACTGCGAAAAACTGCTTGCCCATCCCCTTTTCCATCGCCTTTCCGATGGAATGGAACTGGTCGCGCATGCGAGACGTTGTAGATGCTCCCAGCCAGTCCTTGCGGTGCATGGTTTTCGGGCAATGGTGCGATGCAATGGATCGCCAGCCGGACAGACCGGTGGCGACCATTTTATATCCGCCGCTGTAACCGCCATAGGGATTGCCGGCGCAGTGACCGATAACGATCGCCAGATCTGCATCTGCAACCATGCGGTTGCACTGGATGGCATTGCCCATCTCGTCGGTTCCATAGTCGTATAGATCGTGCCCATCACCGTCGTGATTCAGCAGTCGGTCCGGCCAAAATTGGTTGACAATCTTCTTTCCCAGATAGTCATACCACTCTTCAAGGGTATTTTTACGATGCAGGCCTACGGCGCATATCAGTGTGATGTTTTCCAGCTTGGTGCCACCCTTGACCAGTTCATCGATGATAATTGGTATGGAAACCTTGCGGTGCGCCGTTTCGTGGTTGCCGCCCTTGACCCTGTCAGGGAATGCGATCACGATTTTTTTGCCCGGACCGCCAAGCTCCTTGAGTGGTGGAAATCCGTGGGGTTTGGCCAGGGCCTTGTGGACCGCTTTTGCCGGATCGATACCTTTCGGATCGGTGTAGGTTTTTCCGTATTCAACAACTGTTGCAGTATCGGGCAGTGCGACTGAAATCGAACTTTCCCCGTAATCCATACTCACTTCTTTCATGTCTGTAACCTCCCGGTTGATCAGCTGTAGATGAAACTGCTTGCAGGTCAATAAAAAAATATTTTACGCCAATGTTACATGCGATGCCGTGATAGCGCAGTTCGCGACTTGTTTCAATTACGGCATCCTTTTATTCATGTCATTGTGCCGAGCGTCGGCTATCTAGCCTATCGGTGCCAGCACATCCATTCCCTCAGGCAGTAGTAAAACGATCTCGGGAAAAATGGTCAGCAGTATGATGACCAGCACTTCAACAATAACGAAAGGAATAATACCCCTGAAAATGGTCGCCATGGGAATGTCAAATTTTTTCGCCACGCCGTGAATGACGAAGACATTCAGGCCGATCGGTGGTGAGATCTGGCCCATTTCCATCATGATAACCATAATAACACCGAACCAGATGGGATGAAATCCAAGGGCTATTACAGTGGGGTAAAGAATAGGCAGGGTCAGCATCATCATGGGAATAATGTTCATCAGCATTCCCAAAACGAGATAAAGACCCAGAATCATCACAAAAATCACATACCGCGACACGTCGAGGCTTTTAAGATAATTGGCAAAGTTGAGGGGAATATCGGTTAAGGCAATAAAGTATCCCAACAACGAGACCCCGATCAGAATGGTAAAGATCATGGCACTCATCTGAGTCGCCTGCCGCAGTGCTGCGAAAAATTTGTTCCAGGTAAATTCACGAGCAAATACGGCTATAATCAGAGCACCGATGGCACCGACGCCCCCGGCTTCTGTGGGGGTAATGATACCCGAATAGATACCGCCGATCACCACTAAAAACAGAACCCCTACGTGCCACACGTCCTTCATTGATAACACCATTTCCGCTACACTGGCCTTCGGTGCTTTGGGACCCAAAGCCGGATTTATTCTGCATTGAATATAAATCGCCAGGGCAAAACCCAAAGTCAAGATAATGCCCGGGATGATACCGGCCATAAACAGTTTGCCAATCGACTCTTCGGTAATGATGCCGTAGACAATGAATCCGATACTGGGCGGAATCAGAATGCCGAGTGTACCACCGGCAGCCACCGATCCGGTTGCCAGGGAATCGTCGTAATTAAATCGCTTCATCTCCGGTATCGACACAGATCCCATCGTCGCAGCCGATGCCACGCTCTCGCCGCATATGGCTGCAAAACCGGCACAGCCAAATACGGTGCCGATAGCCAGCCCACCCGGCAAGCGACCGAACAGTTTACTGCCGGTACTGTAAAGCTTTGTTCCGATACCGGCCTGTAAAACCAGAAAGCCCATCAGCAGGAAAAAAGGAATCACGCAGTAAAAGTAGTTGGCAACGGCGTCGTATGTGTTCATCTTCGCAATGCTTACCGCCACGTTTCCACCGGTTAAATAGATAAGGCCCGAAAGCCCGGTGAACGCCATGGAAAATGCCACTGGGAATCCCAACATAAGCATGATCATCATGAAACTGATGTACAAAATCCCAACGGCTGTTCGGCCCAATTCACCGAAAATCAATTTCAGGATGGGAGCAGACCCAAGCCCGGCGAGGGAAACCAGAACGATGATGAACAGCAGGCCCAGCAGTGTGGTATATTTGCGGTGGTGCTGGTAGAGAATGGAGAGGTTCTTAAAAATATTCGTGAACAGAACCAGTGCCAGCAACAATGTGCCAACTGCTACCACACCGTGCATCAGAGTGTATGGTATGCCGCTGATGTCAGCAACTTCGCCTCGACCGAAGGCTTCACCCGCCCTGATGAAACTCTGCCAGCTTATGATCAGAAAGGTATACATGCCCCAGATCGAGAAAATGCTATGTAAAAAACTGTTCACATGCTCAGGTAACTTGGAAGAAATAATGTCCACGGAGACATGTTCATCCTGAAGCATGGTATAAGCCATGCTGAGAAAACCCATGATGACCAGCATAAAGGTCTGATACTCGATCATCGCGCTCAGGGGATGTCGGAATAAAAACCGGGAAACAAGGTCGACTACCATCCCCAAAGCCATCAGGAAGGTAATATATGCGCCCGTATAGGATAAATAGCGGGAGATAGGGTCAATGATGCGGTTGATCGGGCTGGCTATTAACGAAAAGATATCAGGCGTCAATGCTAATTGACCCGAGCCGTCTGCGTTGGCCTCGGTTATTCCTGGCGGTTTCAATGTATTCGAAGTCTTGCTCATTAATTCTCTCTCCTTATCGTATATACTATTTTGATAGATACCCCGGCCTGACGAAAGCAGACCCGGGTATCAGACCCGATCATATCATCCCGATGGTGGACTGAAGGATGGCTATTCCTGCCACTGATCTCCCCACCAATTGGCTTTTACATACTGAGTCCCTCTGTATTCTTTGGCGTAGGACCTGATCTGGGCAAGAATCTTCTCGCCGTCGATCCCTTTTTCCTTCATCTCATTCAGCCAGCGATCATACATGGGCTTCATGGCATCGACCCATCTAGCCTTTTCATCATCCGGCAGGGTATAGATTTCGTCTTTCCTCTCCTTTAATTTATTCAAGGTAGACGCCCTTCGATTGTCCACGATGGCGCCGCAAAAATCGGTAACCGAAGGTCTCATTTCGTTAAACACCGCCTGGACATCCGGCGGCAGGGTTTTCCAGGTCCTCTCGGCCATTGCCATGGGGACCTGGACGAAGGGTCCGTAAACAAGTGTATGATGACTGGTCAGATCTGTCAGTTTCCATTTCGCCAGGGGGGCTGTCGGCCAGAAACAACCGTCGATCGCTTTTCGTTGCAGTGACATATAGGCATCCTCCGGCTTCAGACTTCTCGGCGTAGCGCCCAGCAGTTGGGTCACTTCAACAAACGTTTTTGAAACGGCGCATATTTTCAACCCTTTCATGTCTTCCAGGGTCCTCGGCGCTTTTAAATCTTTATGTATATGCAGATTAAAGAAATCCGAGGCATGGAATCCCAGCATGACGATGTCTTTATACTCCGCCCTGAATTCAGGAATAGTGTCATAGGCCTTCTGGTATACCCTGTCTACCTGCACGGTACTGTCGAACAGAAAAGGAAGTGTCATGACGTTGCTGACGGGAAACCGACTTTGCATGGTAAAAACACCCAGCGTGACGACCATATCTACCAGACCTCCCGTCATGGCATCATAGGTTTGAGGCGCCTTTACCAGGCTTCCACCGTGATACCACTTGAATTTTACCTGGCCGTTGGTTCGCCTTTCTATCTCCTGGGTATATGGCACATAGACATACTGCACCAAATAATGCCCCTCAGGTTCGTAGCTTCCCACCTTTATTTCAATGGTTTTGGCAAAACTGCTTGGAACAATGGCTGTTATTAAAAACAAAAAGGATGCGATCAGTGTCGTAACCATGTTTTTGAATTTCATCTCAAGTCTCCTGAATACAAGGTTAATAAACGTTCATCGGAAAAACACCATAACAGATTATGGAAACGTTATTGGTTGCGTAAACCCCATGTTAAAAATCGCATTTCAACCAAAAAAAGAGAAAATTGCTTGCTGTTGACAGCTTTTAGTGAGCCTGTGTTTGGTATGAAATGAAATTTTATCCGAATATATTATGTAAAATTCTCATAGTCAAGTGAAAATTTACATTTTTTTGTAAGTTATTTACATGTACTTTGTAAACCCGCAATTCAGAGCGTTTTAGAAGAAAAAAATATTAGGAGGCTCACCGAATCTTGGCAAACCATCCGGAACTGTCAGTGGTTCAGGTTGTAACGCACAATCAAGCCAGCGATCAACCTTGCGGCGGTTAATGAACAATGCCTGGGCAATGCTGTTGATGCGCCATACGTCATTGACCATTAAAAATATTTGGGCGCTTTCAACTTAGCCTGCATTTTCAGTTTGGGAATTACTGAGGCAAGGAAGTAATTTTGATTACTGTATCAATGTGTTAACCAGCTAATTTAAGCTAAAATGGGAGATTGATCTCCTGCTTTTGTTGTAAATGGAGATGGGAATTCGCCACGCTCCCTGCAGATCTACTTAAGGACTTTTCTACTGACTAAAGTGAAAAAAAGACATTGACAGTATGAAAAATTATTATTATTAATGAAAACACGAGTAAATTTTTCATTGAGTATGACTCTTTCTTTTTCAACGGACGAGGTCATCTACCGATTCGCCTTTCAAAACAGGTTGTAAATCAATATCGTTAACTTAAGCGAATGGTTCCGCATCAACAGTTCCGATTTTCAAGAAACGCATTTATCCTTCCTGGAGCTCCGGGAAGCCATACCCGGCTCCCAGGGGTATAAAAAACCGGAACCGTTGGTGCTCAGTAAAAAAAGGTTGCTTAAGTTATCAGCATTGGGTTGTGAATTGTTGATAATCAGAAAATTAAACTATTTGAGGAAAGAATCTAGAAATGTCAAAAGTCACTATGAAAGATGTTGCTCGGGAATCAGGTGTTTCGCTGGCAACTGTTTCGCGGGCTCTGAGTAATCCGGATCTGGTAAGCTCAGAGACCATACAGCGAATAAAGGAGGCCGTGCAAAGTACACGGTATGAGTACTCGAAAGCGGTACCCTCTAACGGTGCGACTTTACCGATTATTGGCGTCTTGGTGCCTTCAACGATATGTTTTGGATTTGCTGAAACGATCATGGGTATTCAGGAGGCGAGCCTGGAAAAGGGCTTCGCGCACATTGTCGGTTGTACGCACTATGACAGTCATACGGAACGCATGCTTCTTGAAAAATTTCAGCAAAGCCGAGTCTCCGGCCTGATTCTCGCTGGTTTTTCTCTATCCAATGAATCCTTAATCCGGGAAATTATTCACGCGGGTGTTCCAACATGTGTCATCTGGGAAAATTCAAGTGACGTCGAAATCAGCTACGTCGGCTTTGATAATTTCAAAGCAGTGTACGACCTGGCAAATCATCTGATTTCTTTGGGACACCGACACATCGGGTTGCTTTGTGGGCCCTTTTCCAAAAGTGAGCGTCCCTACAGAAGGCTCAATGGATATCGAGCAGCTCTAGAGAAGCACAACATAGTCTACGATCAACGTCTGGTTTATGAAGCCGATCCCACCATGGAAGAGGGAAAAAATGGTATGAAGCAGATCATGTCTCTACCTGATCCGCCCTCTGCTATATTGGCCGCGGCAGATGTGTTAGCATTAGGGGCCCTTTTAACGGCAGCTAAAATGGGATTGAGGGTTCCAGATGATGTCTCTGTTGTTGGAATGGATGATATCGCCTATTCTGAATACAGCATTCCACCTCTCACCACTGCGCGCGTACCGGCCTTTGACATGGGTTACCAAGCTGTGGAGGTGATTGCTCAGAATCTTAACGCGAAGGAGCCACAAGTAGTGCATAAATGTCTTGGTGTGTCGATTGTCCTTCGTGAGTCTACTCAAGATATAAAGAAATAAATGCTTTCAGCGATATTTGTTCGATCCAACGTCAATCGGGCATTCCAGGGATAATCAAAATATCCGCTGACAACATCATCTGGATTTCTTAATAAGTTGTTTTTTAAGCAATTTTAATTTAATTTCACTACCCATTAAAGGGGAATAAAAAGATGGAAACGACCAAGAAAATCGAGATTCAACGTTATATCGACTACTCAACTTTGAAGCCTGAGATGACCACAACAGAGGTAAAGAAGGCGCTGGAAAGAGCTCTAAAGGAGAACTACAGGGCCATCTGCGTTCGTCCCTGCGACATTGAAATGGCTGTTTCGATGTGCAAAGGCACCGATACAACATCTTGTTGTGTGATGGACTACCCGCACGGCACTGGTGGAAAAGAGGCAAAAACGGCCCTTACCGAGATCTATGTAAAAAAGGGAATTGAAGAGATTGATACGGTCATGAATTTTGGTTTCGCCCGATCAGGGCTATGGGACGCTGTCAGGGATGAGATAGCTGCCGTTTCGCGCGTGGCTCACGACCACGGCGCAATCGTCAAAGTGATCTTTGAGATTGGGCACCTTACGCTTGACGAAATTGGGAAAGCGACGGAAGTCTGCATTGAGGCCAAAGCAGATTTCGTAAAAACCTGTACCGGTTTTTTCGAGCCGGTCACGGAAGAAGCGGTTAAAAAAATGGTAGAAACTGCTGCAGGACGCGCCAAAGTAAAGGCATCCGGTCCCGGAATTGCTGATCTGGCAACCGCATTGAGGTATATTGAATTGGGTGTTGATCGATTGGGTCTTGGATTCGGGTTCTCGGACAAAATTCTGGCCGAATCCCGTGGCATCGATGTATCCAAGCAGGATAAGGGCATTGCAAAAACCGAATATTAGCGCAACATTCGGTGTAACTCAATAGAGTGCAAATCCCAAGATAGGAAAAATAGGAAATAAAAAAAATGGCCGCCGAACAATACAAGATGTTTTTCCCCAAATATAAATACAGCAGAGCCTTCTGCAGCGAGGAGGATATTCAGATTGCCATTTCCGTCAAAGAGTTTGTGGATAAGGAAATCATGCCTCGCCGTCGTGACTGTGAAGGTGGATGGCACCGGGATGAGGAACTGGCACTGAATACCATTGACGAGCTTTATAGAGGCATTGAAAAGCTCGGGGTTCACATAATGAACTTACCGGAAAAGTATGGGGGATTGGAGTTGTCCCCAGTTGCTGCTTTGATGATTACCGAAGAGATGGGTAGAGGCGATTTTGGGCTGGCAACCCTTCCGGGGAAGACCAACTGGATCGTAGGCGTCATGCTGGCGGCTAAAAGAGATGACCTGCTTGAGGAGTTCGCCCCCAGAATGGCAAGTGATGGGGGATGGACTGCCTGTATCGCCATTACCGAGCCAGGTGGGGGGGCAAATTTTGAGGACCCATCCTTATCCTTCAATACCGTTCAAACCGTTGCAAAACTGGACGGGGATGAATGGGTCATCAATGGACACAAAAGGTGGCCGGGGCCTTCCGGGCCTGCAGACCGCTTCGAGTTGAAATACATGAAGGGCCACCTGGGATATTGGGTCATCGCTACCACCGATATTGCAAAAGGGCCTGACGGGGTCGGAATATTTCACATTCCACCCGATGCGGAGGGACTGTCCTTTTCAAAACCCTACGAGAAAATGGGTGTCAGCTGGAGCGATGAGAATTGTGACATATGGCTGAAGAACGTCAGAATCCCAAGGAAATACAGGATTGATAGTGAGCCGGGTGATGGTGCGAAGATCGTAAAAAGCGCAATCATCGGGTCCGCCAGGCTTAATACCAGCGCCAGACTTTGCGGGCTTTCACAGGCTGTGCTTGAGATCGTTCTGCAATACACAGGCTGGCGGGATATTGCCGGCAAGCCGGTCAGAGAGCGTTCACTGTTCGCTGCAACCATCGGCGAGATGTTCCGCATGATAGAACTGACAAGAACTTACAACTTGAACCTGGGGTGGCAAAGGATGCACCCTGAACTATATGGTGAGCCTTCGTCTCCAGAGATGATGGGTAAATGTTCGTTAGCCCGTTCATTTGCCGCCGACACCGCAGAGTTCTGCACCAACAAAGGCATGGAGCTCATGGGGTCCTACGGATATTCCTACGAGTATGAGCTTGAGAAATATATGAGAGATTATAAGATTGGCAAGATGTGGCTTGGCGGTGCACACAGAGACAGGCTCGATATCGCCCAGGCTTTATACGGGCCGTTCACCTGGGGCGGTTACAAAGAGTGGTTGCGCCAGGGCGCTGCTGTCAAGAGTTAGATTAGAGGAACCATACCAACTATGGAGCCGGTAAGCACAAGCGATCCGGCAAGAGGGCGATACAGACAAAAATGACACCTGGTATCGTGTTGGTCCGAAAAACATAACATGCTCTTAATTTTCACTAAATAAAGGATTAAAATGAGTTATACAGCCTATGATCGATTCAAGGACACCATAGAGAGCCGCCCGAAGGATCGTGTCCCGGTTATTGCAGGCACCATCCTTTGGGGGGCCAGTAATTATCCGGATGCGCCTTATCGGGAAATTGTCAAAGATGCGGAATTGATAACCGCAGCTCAATTGTGGGTTAAGGACACCGTTTCGTTCGACCTGGTTTATCCCACCCCGGATAACTTTTTTATCGGCGAGGCCTTTGGATGCAAGATACGATATTCAGAAGATGATCCGATCCTGGATCCGCTGCCACTGAAATTAAAAACGTTAAGCGATCTGGATGACATTCATTTTCCAAACCCCAGGGAAGACGGCAGATTTCCTGTGGTTCTGGAAGCAGCGAAGCGGTTATTTGATGCGACCGGAGGGACGTTTCCCATCATGGCGAATATTGAGGGGGTGTTTACAGTTGCAACTCGCATCATCGAACCTTCACAGATTCTGCGTATGACACTCAAGACCCCTGATGTACTGGACGCACTCTTAGACAAGATCAATAGAGTCCTGATTGATCTTACGCTAGCCCTTGAGGAGAATGGTGTGAATTCCATCTCCATGCCGGAGCCGACCGCTTCTTCGAGCATGCTCTCGCCCAGGATGTTCAGAAGATTTGTCCTGCCACGTCTCCAGGAGTATACAAATGAAGTGAATGTTCCGGTCATGCTCCATATTTGTGGTGATACAGCTCCCATATTGGATGCTATGGGAGAGTCGGGGGCGGCTATCCTCAGTCTGGATCAATGCATGGATTTCAAGGAGGTCCGGAAGGTTCTTCCTGAAACAGTGATCGCGGGGAATGTGGATCCAGTGAAATCGTTGCTGATGGGGGATACTGAGACGGTCAAACAGGATGCGCTTCATTGTCTCCAGACGATGGGAGCCGAGCGCTATATCCTGATGCCTGGCTGTGGAATCCCACCAAAAGCATCTATAGAGAATCTCAAAGCGATGGTTCAGGCTGCATCGGATTATGGTTTGGGAAAATAATATAATAATATGGCTATTTACCACGGAGATACTGAGGGCACAGAGTTTTGATTGAATATTCTAAAATTTGTAAAGATCTCTGTACGTAAAGTGCTTAATAGGTTTTCCTCCATGAGTCTGTGGTGAAATGGTTCTGGCTCAATACAAAATAACAAGGAAAAGAGATGAACGATTCAAAGAATTGGCTGCTGAAGGGCGTTTTCTACGAGTGTTGCCGCGTTGAAGACGGCCACTGTTCGTTATGGTTCCGAAGGGACCTGCCCCATGCCTGCACTAACATGGCGATTTATCAGATTACCGAAGGGCATATTCAGGGCGTCGATATGAAAGACGTTGTGATTATCCTGCACCAGGATGGTATCGGTCCGACGATCGCCGAACTGGTCAATGGGGCGGCTGAAGGCGCCGCATATGTCAGTGACAATATAACTGATGAACAGAGGGGCATTTTGGAAACCTTTCTTGAGACTGAGGTGGGAATCCGGCCCTGGAGAAAAAATCTTGGCTTTAAGGTCGTCAAGATAAGTTTAACTGAGAACAGTGGCGATTATCACATCTCCATGCCATTCGGTGAAGTCAAAATGTCTCTGACCCTCGGACGTGACAAGAAAAATCCAATGCGTATGGACAACCCGTTTAATCCGGCCTTCAGCGACTACAGGTTCTGTAATACAGACACCTGGAGTTTCAACGACTACGGCAAAAACCTGACATTTAAAAATGCAAGCGGTATGATAGTTGACTTTGCTTTCAGCGGCTGACTTTTATTCTTCTATTTGTAATGGAGTGAAATAATGGCTAAACAGATGTTACTCGACGCAACACGCGGGCAAAAAACAGAGAAGGCTCCCTGGGTGCCCTATGCCGGCGTTAATTGTGCGTTCTTGATAGGGGAAAAGGCAGAGCCCTATCTCAAGGATCCAAATTTAATCGCAAAAGGTATCGTGGAGGCTGCCAAAACCTACCATGCCGACGGTATCCCCCTGCTCTTCGACCTCTCCGTGGAAGCCGAAGCGGTAGGATGTGCGGTTGAGTATTGGGAAGATAACGTTCCTTCTGTGAGATCCCACCTTTGTGAAAAGCAAACACCGGAAGAACTGGGTATGACTGTCTTTGGCAAGGAAGACGGTCGTTGGCCGATCATATTTAAAGCAGCGGCCAAAGCCAAACCTGAGCTGGACAAGCTGGATTGTGCCATGCTGGGGTTGGTTGCCGGTCCTTTAACCCTGGCTTCCCATCTGGCAGGCGTCAGAATTTTCACCGCAGTGAAAAAGAACAAAGAGTTTGCCCACTCAGTCCTCAAATATGCCGGTAAGCTCTGTGCCCAGTCTGCGCGGTATTATGTGGAAATGGGGTGCGACCTGATTGCCATTGTTGATCCGGTAGCGTCCCAGATTCGATCGGAAACGTTCAAAGAATTTGTAACACCCTACTGCCAGGAGGCGATTGAGGTCATCAACGACGCAGGTAAAACATCGAGCTTCTTTATCTGCGGCGATTGCACCAAGGTCATCGAAGATGTCTGTCAATTGGGCACGCATGGTTTTGCCATTGATGAACAACTGAACATGAACTTCGTCCGTGATATCGCCATGAAATACAAGAAAGGATTTGGCGGCAACCTGAAATTGACACTGGCCCTTAGCCTCGGGTTGCTGTCGCCCAGGGAGGATGCGCTGGTCAGTCTCGCTGCCGGAGGAACCCAGGGATATACCTTCGCCCCTGGCTGAGACCTTCCCTTCGACGTTCCGGCGGAACGTCTGATTGAAGCATATGAAGCCAGAGAATGGTATATGGAAAATTATCCTGTATATCCTGAGGATTAATTGAAGTGTTGTTTTATCCCAATCAAGCTGAGCGGAAGTTCATCGTAAATTCAGTGTTCACTGTACCTCAAACCACTCAGTGCCCACTGAACGATAAACCACCCATAGCTAGTGATAACCTGACAGTCTAGAATTCTCCCCGTCATGCCGGACTTAATCCGGCATCCAGGCTAGCATATCTTTGGAATCATACTGGATTCCGTGTCAAGCACGGAATGACAGCAGTTGAGATCGACATTATGCATAAGTTCAACTACTTAGAAGAGAACTCTGAACTGTACAGGTGATAAGTAAAACTAAAAAATAGGGGCAACGATAATCATGACAGAAAAAATACACATTGATGTACTGACGCTGGACAGCGTTCAGTGCGCTGCCTGTGGATACATGATGGAATCTATCGCGGCACTTCCTTCAGACGTGCAGGAGATGGTTCAGTATACGGAGTGGTCCATCAAATCCAAGGAAGGCGTCGCAATGTTTACGAAGCTCAAAGGTAAAGTATTGCCGACTATCTGTATTGAGAAAGATCTGGTTTTTCAGAGTATCATCCCTCAATATGAAGAATTGATCGACGCCCTGGCAGAAAGAGCGCATTCCGATGAGCAACGTGAACGAATCCTGTCATTGAGGGATGAGGGATTTAACTTTGATGACATCAAGCAAAATTTGGAGAAAGCCGGTTCCGGGAAAAAGACACGTTCAGATTAGCAGGAGCCTTTTAAAATAAATTGGTACGTGGGCAGACAGGAAATTTCGTGCGTTAAACAAAATACCTTTTAACGGATGCCAGATATCGTTCACATTGAAGTTACGTTTAAAAACAGGTCGTACACGCCCAGTGTTTATATGGAGCAGGCCGTACAGGAAATTTTGCCGATGTACGAGCATCGCGTGACATACAGCCGGTTGGATATTAGAACGGAAGAAGGCCGAAATCGCTTTCTCACACTTTCCTGCTCCTTGTTTGGGGAGAAAGGTGTTTATATTAATCACCGCTTGGCGCCAATACCAGGACTGTTCATGGATGGCGAACTGGCGTTTGATCTCATTCCGTCCAGGCCGGAGCTTGAAGAAGCAATCGAGAAACAGTTGTCCAGGGTAAGCCTGGCAGGTGATAGTTCACAATAAGGCACAGTAAAATAAAAAGATGATACACGACAAAGTACTTGTTGAGGTCTTCGTCAGCGACTTAAGACAATGAGCGGCTTGCGTCTACATGGCGCAGGTGGTAAGGGACTTACCGGAAGAGATAAAGGTGATGACTGAAATCAGGGAGTGGGATATGTCCAACCGAGACCATATGGATGAATTCAAGCGCGATAGGGTGAAAAAACTACCCAGTATCGCAATCAATGGTGAACTGGTCTATGAGTCTCTGATACCGGATCAGGAGGAACTGATCGACATGATCAGGAAACGGCTAAATAGGGAACAAACAAAATGAAAGCCACAACGGATGTATTCCTCATTACTGGATTTCTCGGCAGCGGCAAAACCACATTTCTGAAACGGATCATTCACGCCTTTCCTCCGAATCAAAAACTGATGATTCTGATGAACGAATTCGGGGATATGGGATTGGATGGAAAGCTGGTGGATAGTGAAGACCTTGCCATGCTTGAGATCAGCAAGGGATCCATTTTCTGTGTTTGTGTCAAGACTGACTTTATCAAAGGCCTGATGGACATCGCCCAAAATATTAAACCCGATGTCCTGCTCATTGAGGCCACCGGTGTCGCCAACCCCACAGACCTGAAGCGGGACCTCGGGCTTTCCATTTTTCACAATCGCTTCCGGTTCAGAGAACAGTTCTGTCTCATTGATGCCGTCAACTTTGAAGATGCCTACGACACGTTTACCTCTGTCGAGAAACAGATTGAGAGTGCCACTGTGTTCATCATCAACAAGATTGATGAGGCCGACGAAAAGGTCGTCAGTAAGGTTAAGGAGATCGTTCACCGCCATCACCCGGATCCGGTTTTTCACGAGACAACATTTGCCGACATACCTTTTGGGAACTATCTGTCCGTGTCAGATCATGGCCCTGAGGAGGAAGGGAAGGAAACAGAAGCTGTCACGTCAGAGATCCTGGAGACATATATCGAAGACTTGCTTGCGGACCCTGACTATTCAATGACACCACCAGACCTCCTGATGTCTTCAATACTTGAATGGTCAGCCAGAAATGTTGAAGAGCTGAAGAAAATGACAGCGAAAATACCAACAGGTATCACCAGGGCGAAGGGTGTTTTCCGAACAGGGGAGGATCTTTATCTTTTCAATTGGGTGATGGGAAAGAAAACGTTAACTAAGATATCGCAAAAACCAGGCATGGTTCCCCTGATAAACAGGGTTGTCTTTATTGGATCTCCGGAAGCCATGTCGCAGCTTGAGCGCGTTGATTTCAAAATTGGTTGATAGATGTGAATTCATTCTTTTTGGAATAGGTTGAGCTTCAATTTCTACTGAGTAGTTACTAAAATTGATGAATTGATTTTAAAAGAGGGGAAGTAAAATGGTTGAAGAGGCAAGAAAAAAGGAAATCCTGGCGAAATTGTCAGAGGCAGTTGTTGAATTTGAAGGAGATGATGCAGCGGAGTGGTCACAGATAGCAATCGATGAAGGTATCGATGCACATGACGCCATTCTCGGAGGGTTGGCTGCAGGGATGGAACGTGTGGGTGAACTCTATGAGAAAAAGGAATATTTCGTGCCTGAACTCCTGTTATGTGCCGATGCCCTCAATGCCGGGTTGGATGTCTTGAAGCCCCACATCGGCAAAGCCTCGGATAACCAAGTGGGCACGGTTATTCTTGGAAGTGTCCAGGGTGATGTTCATGATATTGGGAAAAATATTGTCAAGTTAATGCTTGAAGTCGGCGGGCTGAAAGTCATTGACCTTGGCAAAGACGTATCTGCGGAAAAGTTTGTTGAGGCACAAGAAGAATCCAAGGCAGAGATTGTAGCACTGTCAGCGATGATGACCACAACGATGATGGGCATGAAGAAAGTCATTGAACTGTTTAAGACAAAAAAATCCGATGTAGCCATCATGATAGGTGGTGCACCAGTTTCGCAACAGATTGCAGATCTTTTCGGTGTGGATGGCTATGCTGATTCTGCTGTAACGGCGGTTCAGCTTGCAATGGAATTGATCAATAAACGTAAAGCCCTTTCAACCCAGGCCTGATTATCGTCAATCCTTCAGGGTTCATGCGGTTCTATTGGGCTCAGAGGTTTTTCGATGTCTGGAATATTGATATGTGTTCCAACCCGGCTTTCAGCTTTAACGAGTAATAGCTGGATTCCCTCGCTTAAAAAAGCGATACGATACCCTTCGTCCTGATTCATGCTGATATCGATTGGAATCCAGGTGAGGCTCTACTTGAAACACCCTGACCATATCTGATGAGGTATGAATCCAAATCGCCACACCGGCTTCGCTTTTATTCACCTTCATCGTGACAATATCCTGGCAATCTGAATGACCATACTGGACAACATACCTTTTGATCTTGATTTGGATCAGATGATAATCGATTTGCGGCTGGCGAATCGGAACCGACATATCCGGGAGTTCAGGGAACTGGCAGACGAGGCCAGGGCGCTGGCCTGGCCGAAAGCGCTTTACCTGGAACAGGAGCCGACTATCATCGCGGATAAAATCGTCCGGATAGCGGGAGAGACCTTCGAGAGCCAGGTACTACAAATCAATCTGGCGCAAAGCGACAAGGTCTTTCCTGCCCTGGCGACCTGTGGCAGGGAACTGGATGAGTGGAGAGCATCAAAAACCAACATTCTTCATCAATTCTGGGCCAAATCAATCACCGATTCAGCCCTCGAGGCCGCCGTCACAGACTTTAAGAGAAAGATAAAAAAAGAGCACAAGATCAAGTTTGTCTCCATAATGACGCCGGGATCATTGATGGATTGGCCCCTGCCGCAGCAGGAACCGCTTTTCAGACTTTTCGGTGATGGAGCCCAGCGAATTGGTGTCACGTTGAATGAGTCCTTCCTGATGTCGCCGGAATCGACTATTTCCTGCCTGGCCTTTAGTTCTGAAACTCATTTTTACACCTGCCAGTTATGCTCGAATTTCGATTGTCGGAGGCGGCAGGCAGATTTCGATAAATCACTTCTAAAAACAAAATATCGGTTGGTGACGACAGGCCCTCAAATAGGGTCTGGATACCAGGCGTAATATGTACAATATATCCCCCGTCAGGACTTTCAAAAGACCATAGGCGTTTTGAGCTCGGGATCAGCACTCCGTAGCAGCAGGAGAGTACTGGCAGCAGTCCCGGTAACGGTTCAGACTCGTCGACAATAATCAAGAAAAGGTTGAAATATATTTACATGACAGCTAACTGAAGAACAGGAGCTGTTAGGAAATCTCTAGCACAAATCCCAGTTCTGCTTAGCCCACTTTGTTGCGATATAGAACGCAAAACCCGTAACTTCCGGGACACACGAATCTTCAAACAAAAATTTTAATAAAAAAAGAAATAGCTATGCTTTTATGTAGTTACAAATTGCAGTGTTATTCAAGAAACATTCTACAAGTTGTTAATTTCGTATTATTGATCACCCGGTAAAATCCCCCGGGTTGATCCCCAGCTTTTTCATGCGGTACTGCAGGGTGGTTCGCGGCATTCCCAGGAGTTTCGCGATCCCCCGCTTTCCACCCACCATGCCCCGGCATTTTACCAGTGCCTGGATAATATGCTGACGCTCTGCATCCGCCAGGGTCGTCACATCCCGGGTGTTCTCCTCGAGGGGGTCGAAATCGATGATCTTGTCGATATCCAGACGGGTCACCCGCTCACCGGGACGCAGAATCACCAGGCGCTTGACCAGGTTTTTCAACTCCCGCACATTCCCGGGCCAGCGGTACGCGCACAGCGATTCCAGGGCCCCGTCGGTGTAGACCGGCGCCACACCATTGGTCTTGCGGGCCTGCAGGGCAGACAGTTTGCTGATCAGGAGGGGGATATCCTCCACCCTTTCCCGCAGCGGGGGCACGTGGATATTAACGGTATTGAGCCGGTAATAGAGGTCCTGCCGAAACTGCCCGTTCGTCGCCAGGTTCCTGAGATCCTTGTTGGTCGCCGCAATCACCCGAAAGTTCACATCAATGGCACGACTGTCTCCCACCCTTTCAAACCGCATGTCCTGCAGGACATGCAGCAGCTTGGCCTGGAGTTCCGACGGCAGTTCGCCCACCTCGTCCAGAAACACCGTACCGAGATGGGCCAGCTCGAAGCGGCCGACCCGTTTTGCATCCGCCCCGGTGAAGGCACCCCGGACGTGTCCGAAGAGCTCGCTTTCAAACAGGGTGGGGGCCAGGGCGGGGCAGTTGGTCTTGACAAAGAGATGGTCCCGACGCGGGCTGCGGTTGTGGATGGTTCTCGCCAGATAGTCCTTGCCGGTGCCCGTCTCGCCCGTCAGCAGGATGGAAACATCGGAATTGGCCACCTTATCCACCAGACTCATGATCTCTTTCATGACGGGGGCTGTATAAAAGAAGCTGTCCTGCTGGTACCCGTCATCCGTGTTGGCAATCAGGAACTGTTTCTGCTGGGTCAACTTGGCATTGAGCTCCTTCAGATGCGTATAGGAAAGCATATTGTCCACCACGATGGCCGCCTGTCGGGAAACATCCGTCAGCACCTCCTGCAGCTCCTCCATATACTCGGGCTCCTTTTTATAGGAAAAGTGAATCGTGCCCAGGATCTTATTGCGGATCACCAGCGGGAAGGCCATGGTCGCAGTCAGTCCGTACGCCACCATGGACCGGACCGATTCAAAATCGGCGTAGCGTTTCAGATCCCGGATAATCACCGGCCGACCGGAGCGGATCACCATTTTGGATATCGCCCCCTTAACCAGCGACCGGCTTTCCGTACTCGATATCCCTGCCGGATCGATACCGTCGGCCGCTGCAAAATAGGTAATGGACTGGCTCTGGGCATCATAGAGATTGATGCTGATCCGATCACAGGAAAAATGCCTGCGCAGCTCCAGCGCCAGGGCCTGAAACAGGTCCCGGCTGGTGGTCTGCGTAATGATGGCATTGTTGATCTTGAGCAAAATCTGGTACCGCGTTTCCGGACTCCAGTACATGGTGCTTCCTTTTTCAGTTCAACCGATGAATCGTCCGACCCCCTGCCGGCAGGGCACTGGTCGTTCACTTAAGGGGGGGTTCTCAATTGTCAGCGCACCATCGGGGTGTCATTGCAGGAACCTTGGAAGCCATGGATGGCTTCCCGGAGCTCCAGGATGGATTGATGCGTTTCTTGAAATGACATCCCTATGGTGCGGAACAGTCTTAAGTGAACGACATTGAATTCATAGTAACAGGTTTCTGCCGAATATCAAGCCCAATCTTAAGCCTAATTTTGGGCACTGATGCCTAATTTTCGGCTTAACTACCTCCCCATCCTGCCGGCTTTTCTGTCTAAACGCCATTATTATAACAGCTTAACCCGATTAGCGGCATATGGTACCATCCTTGCTGTTAGAAGGGGGATTCGATTTCAAGGATCGGCCCCTCAAGGGGACGATCTGCTGTACAAATCCGCATCCGCCATCCGGGGTAAATTGCATCCGCATGGGAGACAACCCGTAGACAGATGTCCTGACCGGTGGTCATGTCAGACCAGATCGACACATACGGGGAATTGACATGGTTTGGATGACGGGTTTGCAAAACGGATAATCCGGTCTGATCCTTCAGACAGCGGCCTTCGACTGACTGAACCGGTGCTGCTGCAGACGGTCCGGCCGGAAAATCCCGAACCAGTAACAGGGCTGCCCGAATGGGCAACCCGTATATTCAGAAAGGTAACCATGATTCAATTTTTAATCCATGAGAAAGCTGACACGGTCGGGGTTGCGACCGTCGATATCAAGCAGGGCGAGACCGCCCAGGGTTTGTATATGGACAGTCAGGAAGCAGTCACCGTCAAGGCCCTGCAGGACATTCCCCTGGGTCACAAGATCGCCATGAAGGATCACAAGGTCGAGGATACGGTCTACAAATACGGTTATGACATCGGACGGATCGTTGCCAATGTCAAAGTGGGAGAGCATGTGCATATTCACAATTTAAAGACCAGGAGGTGGTAAGATGAGTGAGAAAAAAGTATACGCCTATCGCCGGGAGAATGGCCGTGTTGGCATCCGGAATCATGTGGTGATCCTGCCCCTGGATGACCTGTCCAATGCCGCCTGCCAGGCTGTGGCCAACAATGTCAAGGGAACCAAGGCGATTCCCCATGCCTATGGCCGTCTGCAGTTTGGAGAGGACCTGAAACTCTTTTTCCGGACCATGATCGGCACCGGAGCCAATCCCAACGTGGCTGCCGTGGTGGTGATCGGTATCGAACCTGAATGGACCCAGTTGATCGTTGATGGTATCGCCAAGACCGGCAAGCCGGTAACCGGCTTTTCCATTGAAAGAACCGGTGACATCGGGACCATTGCCAAGGCCTCCTGGAAAGCCAAGGAATATGTGCAGTGGGCATCCGAGCTCAGACGCGAAGAGTGCGACCTGACCGAAATCCGGGTTTCCGTCAAGTGCGGCGAATCCGATACCACCTCCGGTCTGGCCTCCAACCCCACGGTGGGCAATGCGCTGGACAAGCTGGTGGAAATGGGCGGCTACTGCTCATTCGGCGAAACATCCGAGATCACCGGTGCCGAGATGATCTGCAAGGATCGAGCGGCCACCCCGGAACTGGGTGAAAAATTCATGGAGGTCTGGAACGAGTATAACGACTTCATCAATGCCAACAAGACCGACGACCTCTCCGGCTCACAGCCCACCAAGGGAAATATCCGGGGCGGATTGACGACCATCGAGGAAAAGGCCTTTGGCAACCTGCAGAAAATCGGAAAGAAGATCAAGTATGTTGAGGTTCTGGGACCCGCAGAAGCCCCGACCAAACCCGGGCTCGCCTATATGGACACCTCATCTGCTGCTGCTGAAGCCGTAACGTTGTGGGCCGCAGCCGGTTACGTGGCACATTTCTTCCCGACGGGACAGGGCAATATTATCGGCAATCCCATTGAACCGGTGATCAAGCTTTCTGCCAATCCGCTGACCGTTTCCACCATGTCAGAGCATATCGACTATGACTGTTCAGCCATTCTCCGTGGCGAAATGACACTGGACGAATCCGGCAACAACCTGATTGACATGTTAATCAGGACCTGTAATGGTCGTCTCACCGCCCAGGAAGCGCTGGGGCATGAAGAATTCGTACTGACCAAGCTGTACCGCAGTGCTTAGTGTTTCAGTTGCCCGTTAAAACCAGGGGATCCCGCAAGTTTCGGATCCCCTGGTTTTTTTAAAGCCTGCCATCTTGCTGAAGAATGGCAGGGCCATTGTTTCGCCGCCAAATAAACCGTAAAACAGTGAAAAGGAGACACCCCATGAGAAATGCAACCCGTCTGTTGGTCATGTTGATCGGCGCCCTGATATTGGCAGTTCCCAGCGCCCTTGCCAAATATCCGGATCGCGCCATTACCTATGAAATTCCGTTCAATCCCGGGGGACAGTCTGACGTTGAAGCCAGGAGACAGCAGCCCCGGCTGGAGAAGATCCTGGGCCAGAAGGTGATCGTTCAGTACAAACCCGGTGGCGGGGGATCCGTCGGCTGGGCCAACCTGGTCAAGCAGCGTCCCAATGGGTACTACATGGCCGGGATCAACATCCCCCATATTATTTTACAGCCGCTGGCTCGCGGAAATGCCGGGTACACCACGGAGCAACTGGTTCCGGTGGCACTCTTTCAGGCCACCCCCATCGGTCTGGCGGTAATGAATGACGCCCCGTTTCAAAACCTGGAGGATCTTGTGGCCTATGCCAAGCAGAACCCGGAAACCATCACCTGTGGTGGATCCGGCACCTGGTCCGGTCACCATATAGCTTATCTTCAGTTCCAGAAAGCGGCCGGTATCAAGATGACCTATATCCCTTATAAAGGCGCCTCCCCGAGCGTGGCCGCCTTCCTGGGCGGTCATGTCAAAGCGCTCTGGGCCAATTCCAATGACCTGTTCCAGCACAAGGACAAGATCCGTGTGCTGGCATTTGGCACCGAGAAACCGTTTGCCCCCATGCCGGATGTCCCCACTTTCAAAAGCAAGGGTTACAATATCCTGGCCTCCATCGACCGGGGGGTCGGGGTTCCACCAAAGACACCCAAGGCGATCGTCAAAACCCTGGAAGCCGCTTTTCTGTCCATTTCCCGGGATCCGGGGGTCCAGCAGCAGATGCTGGCAGACGGTTTCGTCCCCCTGGAGATGAACTCGGAGGAGTCCGCTGCCTATATTCAGTCCAAAGTTGAAGAGTGGGCCCCGGTTGTGAAAGAGTTTAAAAAATAGGACCCCATCCTGAAAAGACCGGTCGCTGTCTGGCCGGTCTTTTTATAATCACTGACCGATAAACTGGCTATGTTTGAACCCCTCTTGAACGGCCTGATCCATGTATTTGAGCTGCAGAACCTGATTTTTCTGTTTTTTGGCGTCTTCATGGGCATCGTTTTTGGTGCACTGCCCGGGCTGACGGCCACCATGGGTCTGGCACTGCTGGTTCCCTTTACCTTTACCATGCCCCCCGCCACCGGCCTGATCATGCTGGCGGGAATCTATGTCGGCGCCATGTATGGGGATGCCATTCCGGCGATCCTGATCAACACCCCCGGCACCCCGGCGGCCATTGCCACGACATTTGACGGGTTTCCGCTGGCCCAGAAAGGGATGGCCCAGCATGGTCTGGTGGCAGCCGCTTTTTCGTCCTCCTACGGTTCACTGACGGCCAACATCGTGCTGGCGCTGGCAGCTCCTCCGCTGGCGATCGCCTCGTTGATGTTCGGTCCGCCCGAATATTTCTGGCTGGCCGTTTTCGGCCTCACCATCATCAGTACCATATCCAGCGGCAGTATTTTCAAGGATCTGCTGGCCGGAACCCTGGGCCTGATGCTGAGTACCATCGGTATGGCCCCCATCGGTGGAGACGTGCGGTTGACGTTCGGCTTTCCCGAACTGCAGAGCGGTATCGCCCTGATTGTGGCGCTGATCGGGTTCTTCTGCCTGCCTGAAATTCTCAACAGCGTCATCGGGCAGCGCAAGCGCACCTATGCGGCCGTGGCTGTCAAGCCGTCCTTCAAGGTGCTGAAGGAGGTGATCGTTTCCCTGATCAAACAACCCACCCTGATGTTGCGCTCGTCGGCCATTGGCACCATTATCGGGTTTGCCCCCGGTGCGGGGGGAAACATTGCCAGTATGGTCTCCTACAATGAAGCGGCCCGCTGGGATAAACACCCGGAAGAGTTCGGAAAAGGCACCATCAAGGGCGTAGCCGCTTCTGAAGCCGCGAATTCGGCCATGGCACCCGGATCATTGATACCGCTGCTGACCCTGGGGATCCCCGGGTCACCACCGGCGGCCGTTATCCTGGGGGCCCTGATGCTGCACGGGTTACGCCCGGGGGCGGAATTGTTCACGACCCATGCCGGTATCACCTACTCCTTTATCATGGGTCTGCTGGTGGCGGCATTTCTGGTGACCATTATCGGGAGTTTCGGATCCTTCTTTTTCGCCCGGATTATCAATATCCCCTCCCGCTTCCTGGCACCCGGCATTCTGTTTATGACGGTGCTGGGCTCTTATGCCATCCGCAACAGCATGCTGGATGTCTGGATCATGTTTATCTTCGGGATTCTCGGGTACATCAGCAGCAAACTGAAATTTCACCCCGCCCCCATTGTGCTGGGGTTGATCCTGGGACCTTTTGCCGAAGAGGGTCTGGTGCAGTCGATGCTGGCCGGCAAAGCCAGCGGCAGTGTGATCAGTTACATGATATTCCGCCCCATCAGCCTGATCCTGATTTTCCTGTGTCTGATGTCTGCCCTCTGGCCCCTGTTCGTTTCCTGGCGCATCAAGCGGAAAAAGGACCCTGTCGTCAAGGAGGATTCCCATGCTTAATTCCGATCTGATCGTCAGCATCTTCTGTATCCTGTTGGGGGCACTGTTCTATTTTGTCACCCGGGACCTGAGTCATCTAGGCGGGGTATTTATCAATTATCTCCTGGTGGTGATCGGTTTTCTGAGTTTGATCATATTTATCAAGGGGATCGTTAAACCGGAGCGCATCCAGTTTTTCAGGGACCATGTGGAGCGAAACAGCGTGGTTTCAGGGGTTATCATCCTGGGCATCTATCTCGGTTTCATGCCCTTTGCCGGTTTTCTGCCCTCCAGCTACGTGTTTTATGCGGTGTTTAATCTCTACCTGGCGGATGAGCGCACGACGGCCAGAAACATTATCCAGTCCGCGCTCCTGAGTGCCCTGGTAGTAACCCTGTTTTACGTTGTTTTCTATCATTTCCTGCAGGTGCCCCTGCCCACAGGATCCTGGTTTGAGGAGTAACCGGCAGCCCCCGTCAGCGGGGGCTGTACCCTTGACCTGGTCATCTGCGAATTTTTGCACATAACCCCGATTGGTCCCCTGGCTCAATGAAAAAAATAGTTATTACCGAATTTATGGATCAGGCCGCTGTTGACAGCCTCTCCTCCGATTTTGAGGTCCTCTATGACCCTTCCCTGGCAGATAAAACCGATGAGCTGCACCGGGCGATCCGTGACGCAGACGCCATCATCGTCCGCAACCGCACCCAGGTCCGGGGTGCGTTGCTGGCCACCGCTGTCAAACTGACGGTTGTCGGTCGCCTGGGCGTCGGCATGGACAATATCGACCAGGAGGCCTGCAAATCTCGCAACATCGCGGTTTTCCCGGCCACCGGCGCCAATGACGGGGCCGTGGCCGAATATGTGGTAAGCGCAGCCCTGATGCTCTTTCGGCGGGCCTATCTGTCAGCAGACAGGATGATGGCCGGTCTCTGGCCACGGACGGATCTGATGGGCAACGAAATCGGGGGCAAGGTGCTGGGTCTGATCGGTTTTGGTGCCATCGCCCGGGAAACCTGCCGCCTGGCAAAAGCCCTGGGAATGTCAGTGGTGGCCTATGACCCCTTTGTTCCCGTTGATGACCCGGCCTGGAACATGGCCGCTCCCCTGGAACTGGATCAGCTTCTGGCCACTGCCGACGGCGTCAGCCTGCATGTCCCCCTGACACCTGAAACCCGGCACCTGATCAACCGTGACACCATCGCCAAAATGAAGCAGGGCGCCGTGGTGATCAACGCTGCCCGCGGCGGGGTTGTGGACGAGAACGCCCTGATCGAAGGACTTCGGTCCGGCAGGATCGGTGGTGCCGCCATCGATGTCTTTGAAACCGAACCTCTGGATGCAGCTGCGGGAAAACGGTTTGAGGGCATCGGCAACCTGATCCTGACCCCCCACATCGGCGGGGTCACCGTGGAATCCAACGTCCGCGTCAGCGCCGTCACCGCTAAAAATGTCAGACAAGCACTGGAGGCCTCCTGATGGAATCAATCACCGTTTCAATCCAGGAACTGACCCATCTGGTCAGGGATATCCTCATCGCCCACAACACCTCGACCCGGAATGCGCTGGCGGTTGCGAACGCACTGGTCGCAGCGGAAATCGACGGGCAGAAAGGGCACGGGCTCTCCCGGGTCGCTTCCTATTCCGCCCAGGCGAAAACCGGAAAGGTGAACGGGCAGGTCGAACCGACCCTGGAAAAAGTAACCCCTTCGCTGCTGCGAGTGGACGCCCGTCACGGTTTTGCCTATCCCGCTTTTTCCGCAGCCATTGCAGAACTGGTGAAGGTGGCCACTGAAACCGGTATCGCGGCTGCAGCGATCACCCATTCCCATCACTGCGGGGTGACCGGCCATCATGCGGAAAAACTGGCGCAAGCAGGCATGATCGGCATGGTCTTCACCAACAGCCCGAAGGCTATTGCACCCTGGGGCGGCAAGGACGCCATCTTCGGGACCAACCCCATCGCCTTTGCAGCTCCCCGGGCTGAAGGCCCCCCCCTGGTGATTGACCTGTCGCTCTCAAAGGTCGCCCGGGGGAAGATCAAGGTGGCTGCCCAGGAAGGGAAAGCAATCCCGGAAGGCTGGGCCCTGGACACCGAAGGCAAACCTACCACTGACGCCAAAGCGGCCATGGCCGGCACCATGGTGCCCATGGGTGAAGCCAAGGGGGCCGCCCTGGTACTGATGGTGGAGATCCTCTCCGCCGCGTTGACCGCATCGCTCTTCGGTTTTGAAGCCAGCTCCTTTTTCGAGGCGGAGGGCCCCTCCCCCGACATCGGACAGCTGCTGATCGCCATATCGCCCGGTCCGCTGTCCGGGGGTCAATTCTTCAACCGGATCGAGGCCCTCATCACCGCCATTCTGGATCAACCCAGCACGCGGCTGCCCGGATCCGGCAAACCGGCCCTGCGGGAAAAGGCCCGCAAGGATGGCCTCACCATCAGCCAGGCGGTTTATGAGGGACTGCTGAAGCTCAGAGAAAAATAAGCCTGGACAGCAGAACGCTCACCACAGAGACACGGAGATCAAGAAGGAAAACAAGCTGAGCGGAGTGTCTGGTATGGACCTGTTTCAGACGATTAGACGAGTTTTACCTGTTCTCATACTTCGTTGTACCCGACAGGGCATGATGGTTTATTCGGAATTGGAAATCAGGCGGGAATCTTGTGGCGGGAATTGGATGGGAGGGTTGTTGCTTGCGGATCACTCATATTCAAGCATGAGGGCATTCAGTTCATTCCGGTAATTAATGGCCATTTCAAGGGATGCTCGATGCTGACACCGCCCTCCCAGCATGATAGCGATGTATTCTTTCGCTTTTTTCAACCGGTTTTTATTGATATGGGCCTCAAAAATATTCCGTGATTCCTTAACGATCCAGGCAACCTTGAAGAAAGGATCGACTTCGTGGGGCTGTTTTAAAATTGAATTCTCCAGATAGTATTCGACGTTCCGCACACTTTGAGAATATATTTTATTGGCGATCTCTTTAGCGGAATCCCGTTTACCTAATGCAACAGCCATCAGAAAATCGCTGATATTTCCGATATTGATGATCGCCTGCTTCTGCAGAATCAGATCCCTGTTCAGGTCAGGCATATGGTTGATATTCCTGTTCACCAGTTCTCTCAGGACGGGGATTCTGGCAAACAGGGAATTGAGCGTCAACATCACAAAAATGATGCTGTTGGCAGGCTTGCCATCGCTGATCAGCTTGGATGGATTTTTTGCAGCAATCGCCTGACACGCCATTCTAAATTCTGCCAGAGTAATACTCTCTGAAAGAATTGAGGAGTCCTTGAGTTTGGCATTTAGGGTAGTCATGCTCCCCAGACTGTTTTTTATCTGGAGCAGTCTGGGGATCTTCAGCAGCTTCAGGTGCAATCTTTCTGCTGATGCGCGCACTTCGGGTTGTGCATGATTTTTGCTGAATTCGTACTCCCGCAATAACCGTTCTCTGATGACCTCAAGATACTTCAGATAGATTGTGATAAACCAGTTGGTATTAAAGATACTCAAACCTTCATTGTAGAGAGCCTTTGTTATCCTGACAAAAGGGTCAACCAGTGTGTCCAGCTTGTCTTCCGTATTTCCACTCTGTGCAAGATCGCTGAATTGTTGAATCGCCTTCAGCGCATGCAGGTCGGCCCAGTCCGGGAATGTTTTCAGATTTTTACTGATGATATCTCTGGAATGGGTAACCCGTTTGAGTTCGGAAAATTTTTGAATATCGTTCCTCAATTCAATGATATCTGGCCGCTTTTTTTTGAAAAACCGCCGTCTCGGTTTGGGATAATCAATATCATCACCTAAAAATGCCGGGGAATCCGGGAACATTTTCAATAGGCCGTCAAATCGATTAATAATCTTTTCGGTAACGGTTCCTTCAATTTCTTTTGTTTTTTCCATTTGGAATTTAAGAAATATAGTAACTATTCACCCCCTTTACTGAACCCAGGCGGGCGTTGGGACCTGAATGGATTGAACGGATTAGGAGTGGTTCAACGGTGCCACGATGACGATGTGAATTGAATTCACGAAACCTGCAGCGAAGATCGCCCTCGGAGGTTAGAAGCGAGGCTTGCAGATTCGAACACGGCTGAATTCGCAAGATTCGCAGCGGAGAATGCCCAGAATGAGTTCAAATATATAGAGGTCTTGATGCCATTAGCAATGTTCCGCTGAATCGTTCCTTTCGTTCTTCAGTAATTTGCTCCATCCTTGAATAATTGATCGGCAATAACGATGTCGGAGGTTAAAATGATCGAAACAGATGTTGATACGTCAACGGACAATCTGGCTGGTGGCCATCCGCGCCAGAAACTCATGGATTTTCGGTGGCGTCGGCACTTTATAATAATTTTCAATCACCACGTGGGCCAGTTCATGGGCAAAAATCTTCAAACTGGTATCTTCAACCCCGATATAGACCGTATTGTTTCTGGGATTGAAAAAAGCCACATACACCCCCTCCCGGCGAAATAATTTCTGATAGGCCTGTTTCACCTCAGCCGTTGTTTCGAAGAGCTGAATCTCAAACCTCAGATTGTCCGGGAAGAATTCCAGTACCGTCTCCACCTCCTCGACAATCACATCGATCTTGTTTTTGACTTCATCCTCCAGGGTCCGCGGTTTTCTTTTCTTGACCATGTAGTAGAGCTGTTTTCCAACCCTGAGATTATCGTTAAATCCCTCCAGATGATCCTGATTCGTATAAGTAAGTGTTGCATAGCGGGTCTTGAGAGTCTCAGCGCCCACTGCAGGCAACCAGAATAGAATCATCAATATCGGTAATACAACATATTGATTTCTGATGACCATGGCTATTTTTCCATTAGAATGTATCCGGAAAGCATCTGGTTGAGTTTTGCGTTCAATTCTTTTATTTCATCCATGTCAACGTTATCACCGGCAGCCAGTTTTGATTCCATCTCATTTGAAATATCCCGCATGGCAGCGATCTGTTCAGAGAGCTGTAAATTGAAGTCATTAAACATCAAACTCAACTCCTTCGCCTCGTCCTTGCCTCTCAGATAGATCTTGTCGTTCAGGTTTCCGGCCATCATATTGTTGATGCACTTTTCAAATCTGAAAATCGGACCGGCGATCCGGTGGGTCAGGTAGACCGAGACCACCACCAGGATCACACCACCAACCACAATGAACAGCCAGTTGCTGACAATCACTTTCTTCCAGAGAATCAGGGGGGTCGATCCCAGTTTGAGCTGGTAATTGTCATAAACCATGGTCTGTGTATTCGACGTGATCAACCCCAGGAACAGGGTGAAGACAACGGCACTGAGCATAAAAATGACAAAAATCTTGAAGATGTACCGTCCCTGCATCTCTTTGTTGATAAAAACCTTTTTACGTTTAAAAGTCTGTTGTGCCATGTTTTCCCTCCTGGTTTATAGTTTCGCAAATACCTCGACATCCGCCTTTTTTCTCATATCGGTAATCCAGTCTGTAATCATCTGCTGTTTATGGTAATCTGCCAGTTTTGCCCGGATGGTATCCCGGTCAACCGAACCGGTTTCCTTACCGGGAATCGGGCTGATTTTTTCGACATGGACAACGGTATAGAACGCCTGGTCAATATCGGTCGAAGAGAGGACCGGTTTTGAAAATTCACCCTCCCCGGTGATCGAGACCATATAGCGAATATCCATGGACAGTTTCTGAAAAGGCTGGTCCCGGTTCTCTTCCCTGCTGATGTATGGCTCTCTTTTCAGGGCTTTTTCCACACAGTCGAATTCATAAATCGTGAAATCGATCTTCCGGGAGAGCAGATCGATATAATGATCAATATCGCTTTCCGCAACCGCTACCTTCAAAGATGATGCCTTCCGGTCCATCAGCACGCGGATCAGGGACTGCTCGTAAAAACTCTGGACCGACAGTCTGAATTGATCTTCCTGATGCAGGTTCAGTTTTTGCGCTTCCTGAATCAGCAGTTCCTTACCGACCAGCATCTGTACAAACTCCTTTTTATCTGCCACATGAAATGGGCGATGCTCGTAAAGCTTCTCAAACTCCTCTTTCCCGATCATCTTGTCATTAATCCGGAGCGCACAGTTCTTCTCACTCCGTTCTTCATCTCCGTCGAACAGCGTAATACCCGCAATTGCCGTGAAAATGACGACAATGATGGATATATAAACAACATATTTCATGGGTAATCTCCGTTTAGATTAAAAAAGTCATCATTGTCCGGTTAGGATTTTGCACTTCAGGACCCGTCAATCGATGTTTTGAGTGAAGTCAAGGGGATAGCGATTTAAAACCCTGGAAAACAGGACGTTTTCCCGGAGCACCAGGGATGGTTTCATGCGTGTTTTAAATCGGTATCCCCTTGACGGAACGGTTGACAAATGGTCTTTAA
>Ga0180009_10000595_pt1 | contig 49191 bp, 47 predicted proteins | sample OS_PC_MetaG_FD_123537 | JGI IMG/M metagenome (GOLD analysis project Ga0180009, IMG submission 123537) | Groundwater microbial communities from the Aspo Hard Rock Laboratory (HRL) deep subsurface site, Sweden - OS_PC_MetaG | ecosystem: Environmental > Aquatic > Deep subsurface > Groundwater...
ATATTTGTATGTTTCTTTTTATATAAAGGTTTTGGCGATATCTTTCAGCAGGCCATGGGCTCGGTTGATATAGCGAATATCCATATGGCAGAACCCGGCGGCCGCGGCCGCTGCTTTATGCTGTGGAACACGTATACTATACTGGCGATGTCGGCAATTATGTTTCTGCCCCGGCAGTTCCATGCCACAGTGATAGAGAATACAAACGAAAAACATATCCGTACCGCAATGTGGCTTTTCCCGGTTTATATGTTCCTGATCAACCTTTTTGTTTTACCCATCGCAATGAGCGGATTGCTCAAGGGGTATAGCCTTAGCCAGGCAGACTCCTTTGTTTTATTATTGCCGCTTAATCACGGCAGGCCGTGGCTGGCGCTACTTGTCTTTATCGGAGGCTTTTCTGCGGCCACGAGTATGATTATGATTTGCGCCATGACCATGGCGACAATGATCACTAACCATCTTTTGCTGCCGCTGATGGACTATTTTCGCAAATTGGCTGGTTTAAGACGGCACCTTTTGAAATGCCGATGGCTGGCCGCTGCTTTTTTTATCATGGCCGGATACTGGTTTGGGCAGCTTGTGGGCGAGTCTTACATGTTGGTCAATATCGGATTAATCGCCTTTGCCGCCGTGCTTCAATTTGCTCCGGCACTTTTGGGCGGTCTTTTTTGGCGGCGGGCAAATAAAGTAGGCGCGATGCTCGGTTTAAGCGGAGGATTTGCCGCCTGGGCCTATACCCTTTTGTTGCCAGCGTTTGTTAAAAGCCATTGGCTGCCAGTAAGCTTAATTGAGAACGGGCCCGGGGGAATAAATTTCCTTATGCCCGAGAGACTTTTTGGGGTTGCGGCATTAGATCCGTTAACACACGCGGTTTTTTGGTCAATGTTTATTAACATTGGGCTGTATGTTGCGGGGTCTATATATACTAAAACCGGCAATGAGGAAAAAAGGCAAGCGGATATTTTTGTGGATATCCTGCAAGACAAACACCCGGTAGAAAGAGATTTAAAGAAGCCGGTGTTAACCGATGCGCCCGAGAAGCTTAGCGCTGTTTCTAACTTATTAAACGAATATTTTACGGCAACCGAAACGCAGGCAATGATACAAAAGTGTATTTTGACTACCGGCCTTCAGGACAAACAAAAGATATCCGTTGTTGAATTGGCCGGCCTGCAGGGCGAAATAGAAAAGATGCTGGCCGGATCGATTGGGACCGCTGCCGCGCATAAGGCGGTTATGCAGGCCAGATTCTTTAGCGAGCTTGAGTCACAGGAGCTTTCCATCGTATATGCAGATATTATTGCCGATTTAAAACTAGCCCCCGAAGAATTAAAACAGAGGATTGATTATTATCAGGAAAAGGAAAAACTCCTGCAGCGTCATGCCCAAGAATTGGAGGAGAAGGTAAAAGAGCTGTTGGTTCAAATCACCGAACGCAGAAAAGTAGAAGAAGAACTTAGCGCGCTACAGAGACAATTTGAGTTTATTTTGGGGGCAACTAAAACCGGCATGGACATTATCGACGCCGATTATAATATGGTATATATTGACCCGGAATGGCAGAAAGTCTACGGCGAATATAAAGGCAAAAAATGCTACGAGTATTTTGCGAACGAACAAGGCCCCTGTGCTGGTTGCGGTATAGCCAAGGCCTTAGCAACGAAACAGCCGGTAGTGACAGAAAAATTCCTTCCTAAAGAAGGAAACCGCCCGATTCAGGTTGTTAGCATGCCCTATCAAGACGCGCGCGGCCAATGGCTGGTGGCGGAGGTTAAGGTTGATATTTCTGCGCGTAAAAAAATAGAACAAGAACTGGAAAAGGCACGCGACAACCTTGAGCTGCGGGTCAAAGAGCGGACAAGGGAGCTTTCTTTTACCAACGAAGCCTTGACCAAAGAAATAACCGAGCGGAGAAAAATAGAAGAAGAATTACGCAGCAGCGAGCAGCGTTTTATGCAGGTAGCGGATTGTGCGGATGAATGGATCTGGGAAGTGGATAGCCAAGGTTTATACACCTATGCCAGTCCTGTATCCAGTAAAATACTCGGCTATAGACCAGAAGAGCTGGTTGGAAAAAAACATTTTTACGACTTCTTTAGCCCGGAGATCAGAGAGCAGTATAAAAATAATGCGCTCGCGCTTTTTAAAGAGAAAAAAACACTTAAAAACTTTATTAATCCTAATATACATAAAAACGGCAATCTGGTTATTTTGGAAACAAGCGGAACGCCGATTTTAGATAAGAATGGGGGCCTGGTTGGTTATCGGGGCGTAGATGCCAATGTAACCGAACGCAAAAAAGCAGAAGAAAAAATACTCAATATCTCCAAATTCCCCGCGGAGAATCCAAGCCCTGTTTTGAGAATAGACAGAAACGGAAATGTTCTTTACCGCAACCCGGCAGCCACGGCCATATTAACCCAATTAAACTTACAAGATGCGCAAATAGCAAAAATCCTGCCGGAAAATATTCAGAGCCTGACGCGGAGGTCTCTAGATAAAAACGAATTACTGCGCGATCTAGAAGTACAAGTAGGGGATAAGACACTTACCTATACGATATCTCCATCACCGGAAAACAACTATGTTAATTTATATGCCACGGATATAACCGAGAGAAAGAACGCGGTGCATACACTACAGCTATTACATAGCCGCAATGAGGCAATTTTATCTAGCGCCCCGGATATAATTATGGAAGTGGATGAGAATAAGGTTTACACCTGGGCCAACCAGGCTGGGATAGATTTCTTTGGAGAGGATGTAATCGGAAAAGAAGCATCGTATTATTTTGAAGGCGCGCAGGATACCTACAGCCAAGTAACCCCGATTTTTGAAGGGGCAGAAAAGACTATCTATGTTGAAAGCTGGCAGCGGCGCAAAGACGGCACAAAACGCCTTCTGGCCTGGTGGTGCCGCGGGCTTAAAGATGCCAACGGCAAAGCAGTCGGGGCCCTATCCACAGCCCGCGATATTACCGAGCAGAAAAGGGCAGAGCAGGAATTGTTTGCTGCCTATCAACAGCTCAAAGCTGCCCAGCAGCAGCTGATCCAGTCGTCCAAGATGGCGGCAATGGGGCAGTTGGCCGCCGGTATTTCGCATGAATTAAACCAGCCGTTAACCGGGATTAAAGGTTTTGCCCAAGTCATATCCATGGAGCTGAAAGACGATCATCCCTCTAAACAGGATCTAGGCCGGATAATAGAACAAGCTGACCGGATGGATGCGATTATAAAAAACGTACGCTTTTTTTCCCGCCAATCTGATTTCCAGTTAAGAAAGATAGATATTAACCAGCCCATAGAGGATTCACTGATGCTGTTAGAGCAGCAGCTTAAGGTGCATAATATACAATTATACAAAACGCTCACACCCGATCTTCCCGCCATACACGGGGATTCTAACCAGCTTCAGCAAGTATGTATTAATCTTATCACTAATGCCCGGGATGCACTGGAGAATGCCCCGGGGCTAAAAGAGCGCCGGATTACAGTAAGCACATTTTTAGGTGAGGATAAAAATAGCGTAGAGATGGTCGTTGAAGATACCGGCCCGGGGATTTCTAAGGATAACCTGGACAATATTTTCAATCCATTTTTCACCACCAAATCACCGGGCAGCGGAACCGGATTAGGATTATCGATTGTATATCGTATCGTAGAAAACCACAAGGGGACGATACAGGTTGAAAGCCACGAGAATAGCGGGACAAAATTTAGAATTACGCTGCCCATAGATAACGCATAAAAATGAAGTTTTTTGATCAAAGTTGTCTAAACCGCCACTTTATTAAAGGACAAATATATGCATACTTCTCGTATATTAATTGTCGATGATTCCAAGGCCATTGTAGTTATGATGAAGGCGCTTTTAGAACAGGACTACGAGGTTGTAACCGCCCCTTCAGCCGAAGAGGCATTGTCGATAATCGAGCAGCAGCTACTTGATTTGGTGATCATGGATATCCGCATGTATAAGATGAGCGGGCTGGAGGCCTTATCCGAGATAAAAAAAATAGATATGAAGTTACCGGTAATTATAATGACGGCTTATGGCACGACTCAGACGGCAATTGAGGCCATGAAACGCGGCGCGTATGATTATGTAACCAAGCCGTTTAAGACAAATGAGTTTAAGGTATTGATACAGCAAGCCCTGGAAGCCGGACGCTTGATGAGAGAGCCTGTTTCTTATCAAGTGGCGCCGGGTGAGTCAGCCGACGGGGCTTGTATCCTCGGCAACAGCGTAAAGATGCATGAGATTTATAAGATTATCGGGAAGATTGCCGCCTCCAGCGCCGCGGTTTTAATCCGCGGTGAAAATGGCACGGGCAAGGAATTAGCCGCCCGGGCCATATATCAGAATTCATTAAGAAAAGATAAGCCGTTTCTGGCTGTAAATTGCGCGGCCATCCCAGAATCATTATTGGAAAGCGAACTGTTTGGCCATGAAAAAGACGCTTTGACCGGCGCCCTAAGCAAAAGAATCGGTAAATTTCAACAGTGTGATCAAGGTACGATTTTTCTGGATGAAATAGCCGCTGTACCACTTTCTGTCCAGGCCAAGCTCCTGCGCGTTTTACAGGAGCATGTATTGGAGCCTGCAGGCAGTAGCCAGCCGCAAAAAGTGGATGTGCGGATTATTGCCTCTACCAGCCGCAATCTATGGAAGGCCATAGAAGGGGGTCAATTCCGGGAGGATTTATACTATCGATTAAAGGCAACGACTATTTATATGCCGCCGTTACGGCAGAGAAAAGAAGATCTGCCGCTGCTTGTAGATTATTTTATACAGAAGTTTAATGGGCAATTCAATAAAAACGTTAAGCCGGTTTCCGGCGCACTGATGCCGTTGTTAAAAGAATATACCTGGCCTGGCAACGTAAGGGAACTTGAGAATGTTATCCAAAGGGCAATGTCAATGGCAACCGGAGATATCATATCCTTTGACCGCCAAGCTTTATTTACTCAAGTATCGGCGGAAGAAAAACAAATGGAGGGTTTAAAAACGCAACCGGGGCACCAAACACAGGTCAGGCAACTTATTGAGTCCATGCTCCAAGATATCCCCTTGGCCCAGCGCACAAAACTCTATAAGCTAGTTGTGGGCGGGGTGGAGAAAATTTTAATAGAAAAGGTTTTATCTGCAGCCGGACAAAGTCAAAGCAAGGCTGCGAAGATGCTTGGCATCAGCAGAAACACCCTAAGAACACGCATAAAAGAATACGGATTGTAGGTATGCTATGGATGTAGCTGTAATGGCCTTGTATTTTTAGCGGTGTTACTATTTGAATATAAGCAAAAAATACTAATTAAATAGGTCTATTTTTAAGGCACATTTTATCTCGTAACCTATTTTATTATAATAAGTTAAGTGTGATATCTGATAAAATATTATAAAATATGATAAAATTCTATACTTGACAAAACACAAAATATAGTATATTATTATATTGTAGCAAGAATATAGTATAAATTGGTAGTTTAGATATATTATTGTATAATATTGAATACTAATATTTGGATATTTAAGGAAAAATCATGGAAAAACCAAAAATTTTAGTTATTGATGATGAAGGGGTAATTCGGGAATTATTATCGCGTACATTGAGCGCCAAAGGATATGTTGTAGAGACCTCAGTGGACGGGCAAGATGCCTTAGAAAAAACAAAGAACAAATTTTTCAATATTCTTATTACGGATCTAAAAATGCCCCGGCTTAACGGCCTGGAACTGCTAAAACAGATTAAACAAGGCAATCCCTACATGGAAGTAATTATAATCACCGGCTATCCGACCATCGAAGATGCCGTGGCTGCCATAAAAATCGGGGCGTATGATTTTATCTGTAAGCCTTTTGATGTGGAAGATGTGTACGGCAAGATCGAACACTGCCTGGAAAAGCAAAGATTTAATATGATGCATGTGCAGCTGGGAGAATTGAAGTCATTTTTTGAACTAAGCAAGGTTATTACCTCGACATTCAGCCTGGATTCTTTGATGAGCAAGATTATCGACGCCACCCTGGAAATAACCAAGGCCAGGCGCAGCTCCATTGTGCTGTTTGATGACAGGGAAAAAGAGGGGCTGATTGTAAGGATGATGACGGGTAAGGAGAAAAAGATAACTTACCTGTCGCCGGAAGAATTTAAGAAGACGCTTGATTACCAGGTCGCCCGGGCCGGGCAGCCGTGGCTGATAGAAGATGTTGAACAGGACCCCCGCGTTAAAAGAAAAAATAAGGCGCAATACAAAACTAAATCCTTTCTGATTGTGCCGCTGATGACTAATCCCCTGAATTCTAAAGGCAGGACATTGGGGGTGATTAATGTAACGGATAAACTTGCCGATGATCCGTTTACAGAAAGAGAAAAGGCGTTAGTCTCGGTATTGGCCGGCCAGGCCGCAGTAGCGCTCGAAAATTCCAAGCTATATGAGCAATTACAGTCTAAAATTGACGCCTTAAAAAAATCCCTTAGCGAATTAGATGCCACTAAAAATCAGCTTATCCAGACCGAAAAACTGGCCGCGGTGGGACAGCTGGCCTTTGGCATTGCGCATGAAATCAGAAATCCGTTAGGGATTATTTTAGGGGGCATCGATTTCCTTAATGTCAGTTTGGACGGCAGAAAAGATCTGGTTGAGTCCATAGAAAAAATAAAGCATTCTGTAAAGAGGGCCAATGAGATTATTCTTGAGCTTTTGAAATTCTCCCGGGCCTCTCAGCTCCAGCTGCAGGTAATGCATGTCAGCCAGATAATGGATGAAGTAATATCTTTGATTCAAAACAAGGCTTACTTGAATCAGGTAAAAGTAAGCAAAACCTACAAGGACGACAATTTTAGGGTGCGGGCTGACCCTAATATGTTACGCCAGGCGCTGTTTAATCTTTGCCTGAATGCAATTGATGCCATGGCCGGCGGAGGAACGCTGACTTTAAATATATATGCGGTAGAAAACAAACAAAAAAAGGCCAATGATGTGGTCATTGAAGTCGCGGATACCGGGCCGGGCATATCCCCTGATGTTCAATTAAAAATCTTCGAGCCCTTTTTTACGACAAAGGACCCGGGCAAAGGCACGGGTTTAGGATTGAGCATTGTCCATCTTATACTGGAACGTCATGATGCCGCAATTGAGGTACAAAGCCGGTTAAATGAAGGGGCGAAGTTTTTGGTTAAGTTGCAGGCAGTGCCGGAAACCGAGAAGACGGAGTAATTAGAGGTATGTTCAACTTTAAAAACAAAGGAAGTGATGCCCATGTCTAAAAAAAGAATTCTGGTCATTGACGATGAAGAAGATTTCTGTTTTTTTATCAAGCAGAATTTGGAAAAAAATGGCGGCTTCGCGGTTACCTATACTACGGACCCGGATAAAGGCATACGTATCGCGCAAAAAGAATTACCCGACCTCATATTGCTGGATATTATAATGCCTAAAAAAACAGGCATCAAGGTGTTAGAGGTCCTGAAGCAGGACAAAAAAACAATGTTAATACCGATAATCATGCTTACCGCGGTTGAAGACAATCAAACAAAACTAAAGGCATCACATTATTATAGCGAAGATTATATTGTTAAGCCGGTGACCTATGCATTGTTAAAGGCAAAAATCGATGAGGTGCTTAGCCGTTGCCGATAAAGGAAACACATTCAATAGAGCAAATAAAATTAAAGGTAACCCAAAGAAGGAGGGGGTGTGATGAGCGTTATTCAAAACAAAATATTGGTGGTTGATGACGAGGAGGATTTTTGTTATTTTGTGAAGAAAAATTTAGAGGCAAAGGGAGAGTTCAGGGTCTTGGTGGCGACAAATGGAGAGGATGCTGTGCCCCTGGCACGATTGGAAGAGCCGGATTTAATCCTTTTGGATATTATGATGCCTAAGCTGGCGGGCCCGGATATTGTAGAGATCTTAAAAAACGATCCTAAAACAAAAGATATCCCGGTTATATTTTTGACGGCTATTGTTACCAAGGCAGAAATAGGGATAGATCCCACCCGGCAAATCGGCGGGCATAAATACATGGCCAAACCCGTAAGCATTGCAGAGCTTGTTGATACGATAAAAGAGGCCTTAAAGAAGAAGTCGTCAATATAACACTCTAGTTTGCCGTACATAATCTTAAGCAGTTTAAAGCAGGCGTCCTAATGAATATAAGACGTAAACTTTTAACAGCGATCGCGTTGGTAACAGTACTGCCCCTGTTAGTGGCTTATTACTTATCCGGGCATTCTGTAAGCCTTGCTTTTTATAACAAAGAACTCATTACTTTTATTACTGTTTTCATTGCGGCCTTGGGAGCGTTTACTCTTTTTAAATTTATCAATCTTCTTGCCCAGTCGCACAAAGTGATTAACGCTATTGCCCAGGGGAATTTTAACCAGCAGCTGGATATCCCGGGGGCAAACGATACCCAACATCTCGTCTTTTCTATAAATCAGGTAGTTCAAAAACTGCGCCAAAGCACAGACGAGCTGGAAAAAAGAGCGATCTTGATCGACCGCTCAAACCAAGAGCTGAAACGCACAAACGAAATTAGGACGGATTTTCTGGCTGATGTTGTACACGAACTGCGGACACCTTTGATCAATATCGAAAAAAGCTCGGCATTCTTGTTGGAAGATAACGGGGTTGCTGACAAGCCGCGGCGGGATCTTTTGAACATCATCAATACTAATGCCAAGCGCCTGGGCCGGTTGGTAACGGAACTTTTGGACATCTCCAAGATCGAAGCCGGGGAATTGGTCATACGTTATAAGCAGTTTGATGTCAATGGGGCTATCCAGGAGGCGATAAATTCCGTAAAAAACTGGAGCCTAAGCAAAGAATTGAATATCGAGATTAAGATTGCCCCGAATTTGCCGAACGTCAATGCCGATAGAGACAGAATTATCCAGGTAATTATAAATCTTTTAAGTAACGCAATTAAATTTACCCCGCCAAGGGAGACGATCGTGGTCGAAGCCGGGTTATTTAATCGCGATGTCCAGGATACAGTAATCAAGCAAAATGGGGAGCCGTTTATGTTTGTTGCCGTAAAAAATCCAGGGAAAAGCATAGAAGAATCCCAAAAACAGATAATATTTGAACGCTATAAAACAAAGCGGACAGATTCTTATTCTGAAGCGATGAGCACAGGATTAGGGCTGCCGATTGCCAAACATATAGTCCAGAAGCATGGCGGTAAGATTTGGGTGGAAAGTCAGCCTGGATCTAAGACAAGGTTTGTGTTCATTATTCCGGTCCGGGAGCAGAAACAGCCGGAAACCGCAGCCGTACCAACGCCGGGATTAAATAAACGCATTTTGGTTATTGATGATGAAATTAATATAAGAGAGCTTTTAAGGCAGGCATTAGGCAAAAAAGGGTACGTTGTCAACACGGCCGAGAACGGTTTTGATGCTATAAAGCAGGCACTGCGGCATCATTACGATTTAGTGATTACGGATATGCGCATGCCGATGATGGGCGGAGCAAATTGTATAAAGATTTTAAAAAAACTACATCCAGACACCTCTTTTATTGTGATTACGGCTTTTCCTATTGAGGCTTCTTTGGAAGCGGATTTAAAGAAAGAGAATTGTCCGTATATAAGAAAACCTTTTGATTTACGGCAGTTGCTATTGACGGTAGATGAATCGTGTATTGTATCCAGAGAAAATTAATCTGAGCAGCTTGTGATGATTAGCGGGATCTGAAAGTGTCCCTGTTGAGGAGGAGTAAATTATGCCGAAGATACTTGTTGTCGATGACGATTCTATCATCAGAAGTTTATTTAAAAGAATTTTGTCTGATGAGGGGTTTGAAATCTTAACCGCAGATACAGGAGAAGAGTGTCTTCGAGCAATATCTCGGGAAGGCCCGCAAAATATTAACGCTGTGTTTCTGGATCTAAAGATGCCCGGCAGCGGCGGAGAAAGTACGCTGATGGTGTTAAAAAAAATGTATAAAAATTTACCCATCGTTGTTATTACTACTTATGGGGATTTTCTTGAACGTTCAGAAGAGATTAAAAAACAGGTGGTCCAATATGTCCCCAAGCCTTTTAATATTGAGGAGATTAAATCTATTTTACGCGAGAAAATAATTCCGGGTATCAAGCAGTAAAAAGGAGGATATCGATGAGTGAAAAAATATTTCCGATCTCAGAAGCCGCAGAGTATTTAGGGGTATTCCCTTTAACCTTAAGAAACTGGGAGAAAAAGGGGCTTATCCGGTCGTTCCGTACTCCCGGAGGGCATCGGCGGTTTAAAAAAAGCGAACTAAACCGTATTATCGGCAACGACGGCGTAGAAGAAGAACTGAAAAATACAATACGGAAATTAGAGGGGATAAATTTTAAAAACGGCCGCAAGGAAAAACTGACTAAGCTGATAATGGATTTAAAAAATATTTAGGAATAATTAAGCATGCCGGATAATATTTATATAACATACTGGTAACAAACAAGTTGCAAAAGTTGTGTCTCAGGTGCTTTTTTAATATAAAAGAAATATATAAAATGTATGGTTAATAAGGTGATGCTTGAGAAGAATCGCCTTATTTTTTTGTCTAAAATCATTGAAAAAGGCACAGTTTTTTGTATAATAGATACAACCGTATAAACTATAGGCAAACTTTTTATAGGATTCTTTCAAAATGATTGATAAAAAATGGGGGAAAGATGAAACTCACGATTAGAAAGAAATTATTCGGCGGCTTCGGAATTATTTTGGCGTTGGTATTGATTTTGAGTATAGTTTGCGTACAGACGCTCAGAACGTTAAACACTATAAATGCGGATGCCGTAAATAAACTTAAGCTGGATTCCTTTTTGCAAAGAAGTATCGGGGATCATCTTAAATGGATGAATGATCTAACCGCATTATTTATGCACAATAAGTCTTTTTCCGGGGAATTAAACCCTCATCTGTGTAATTTTGGCAAATGGCATGATGGATTCAAAAGCAAAGACGATAACCTTATGCGTGTCCATGCGAGCCTGGCCCAGCCACACCGGTTATTGCATGTTTCCGCCAGCAAGATCATGGATTTGTATAAACTTAATAATACAGAAGGTGCCTTAGGCGTATATATAAACGAAACCCAGCCCTTAGCCAAGGAACTGCAACAGAAAATTCTAAAACTAGAAACGGTGTTAAATGAAGAACTTGCCGTAATAGCCCGCAAACAGGCATCATCATCCCGCGCAGCGAAAATCATCATCGGATTAATGACCGTTATAACTTTAATTCTTGCCCTGATAATCGTCCTGCTTATTACGAACACAATATCTAGCCCGTTGACGGACTTGATTAAGGATGCCAAGAAAGTCGCCCAGGGGGATCTAACCGTAAACATTGATATTTCAAGGACAGATGAGATTGCGGAGTTATCCAAGGCGTTTAGTTGGATGCTGGCGGGATTAAAAGCAGTGGTAAAACAAATCTTAAATACCTCTCAACGCGTTTCCGCCTCAAGCCAGAATCTTTCTTCAAACAGCGAACAGATGAATGCCTCGGTCCAGGAGATATCTTCGGTGGTTCAAGATGTAAGCAAGGTTATAATTAGCCAGTCAGAACGCAGCCAGAATATTTCCGAAACTATTAAGAAAATGAGCTCTTCGGTAGAACAGGTCTCTTCCAGCGCGACGATAAGCAAAAAGACTTCTGATCAGACAAAAGTCTTGGCCGAGCAAGGGGTGGAATCAGCAAAGAAGGCGGTAGAGAAAACAACCCAGATATCAGCTGTGGCTCAGGAGATGGCTACGGTCGTCGGTAAATTAGGAGAGCGCTCGCAGGAGATTGGCAGAATCGTAGAGGTAATAACGACCATTGCCGAGCAGACAAATCTTTTGGCCCTAAACGCGGCGATTGAAGCTGCCCGGGCCGGAGAGGCCGGCCGCGGCTTTGCGGTTGTCGCCGAAGAAGTAAGAAAATTAGCTGAGAATTCAGCCCGGGCCGCCGAGCAGATCGGAGGCTTAATCCGGAATATTCAGGAAGAAACGTCCTTGGCGGTTAATTCTGTAAAGACCTCATCCGGCGAAGTCGAAGAAGGCAAAGCCATTATTGCCGACGTAAGGCAGGATCTAGAAAAGATTCTGATCGCGGTAAGCCAAACCTCGGAACAGGCCAATCAGATTGTCCTAAAGGCAAAAGAGCAGCGAGAGAACACAAGTACTGTAAATAAGGCCATGATCGAGGTAAACGATACATCCCAGGGCGCGGTTTCTTCTATCGAAGAGGCCGCAAGCTCTGTCGAAGAATTATCCGCCGGCATGCAGCAGATGGCTTCTAATTCCCAGGCGCTGTCTGCGATGGCCTCGGAGCTGCAGGAACTGGTAGAAAAATTCAAGATTGATGTTTAAATAAAAATAGATATAATTAAACAAGATTTTAAAAAGCATACACCAATCCCAATACCCATAAAATCAAGATGGCTGCTTTTATTGCGATTCTGAAATTACTTACCGGATAGATTATAATTTTTCATATCTATATCGGGTTAGTCTTTAATAAAACTATAAAAAAATAATGTCTAAACTGCAGGATTTGTTTTCAAAAGTATACAAAAAAGGTAAAAACAAAAGTGTTTATGTGCTGGGCATCCTGGGTAGTCCCAGGGCCGGCGGCAATACTGATCTTTTGCTGGATAAGGCCTTGGAGGGCGCGCAAGGTGCCGGTGCGCGTACGGAGAAGATTATCTTAAATGAACTTACCTTTTCTCCTTGCCAGGAATGCGCGGAAGTTATCGGTGACGGCACTTGCAAGATTGAAGATGACATGCGGGTTATTTACCCTAAAATAACAGAGGCGGATGTCTTAATCCTCGCCTCCCCGATTTTTTTTGGCAGTTTGAGCGCCCAGACCAAGATGATGATTGATCGCTTCCAATGCCATTGGCAGGCCAAGGTTGCCTCAAAAAATATCAAGGCCGCAAATGATAAAAGCGGCGCGTTTATCTGTGTCGAGGCATCGCAAAAGAAAGCTTTTTTTGAAAATGCCCGATCCATCGTTAAAAATTTTTTTAGCACGCTGGATACAGAATACAAACAACAGCTTTTTTGTCCCGGGATTGATGAGAAGGCCGGTATTCTGAACTTTCCGGATCTATTAGAAAAGGCCCAGGCATTAGGGCAGTCTCTGGTAAGAGTGAAATAAACCCCCAATTGAAAACTTCAATATATGCCTTTCGTTGATACATCGATAAGAGGATAAGTGAAAGCTAAAAAAATATTTGCAGAATTAATCGTGCTGGCTGTCGCGGCTTATGTTGCATACTTACTTTTGCCGCAAAGAATTGCAGTGTTTTTGAACAATAAGGCCGTAGAGTATCAGAAAGACAATCAGCTCGCAACTGCGGTCTCTTTATACAAAAATTCCTTAAACATTTATCCTACCGTACAAGGATATTACAATCTGGCGGGTGTCTACGAGGCAAAGGGGATGTTTGAGCAGGCCCTAGCTGAATACAAAAACACACTGCGCCTTGACCCGCAATATAAAGATGCTTATTATGCGATTGCCGATATCTACCGCCGGCAGAAAGAATTTCAAAAGGCAGAATCTTGCTTAAGAGAATTCGAGCACTACAGCGATCAAGATATAACCGATCCATTAAACGATATTCGTTCTCAACAAGTAATTTCTTTATACAATGAAGCGGCAGATTTATATAGCCGGGGTAAAAGTATAAAGGCAATATCAAAACTAAAACAAGCCCTGGGCCTAAGCCCGGCGTTTACCCAAGGCTATAAAACCTTAGGCGATATCTATTTAAGCCGGGGCCAACTAAAAGAAGCGATTAAGTATTATGAACAGGCGATGGTGTTGGGGGCAAAGGATGCTGTTGTTTATAATAATACAGGGGTCTGTTATATGTATCTTGAGGATTATGAAAAGGCAATCCATAATTTGAAAAAGGCATATGAGCTTGCCCCGGACGATATAGATATTATATATGGCTTAGCTAGTACGCTTCGCGATAATGGAGAGTTTGATGCGGCATTGGATTTGTATAGTAAGTTAAAGGTGATAGTGCCGGAATACCCTAATTTGCATAATGACATAGCCGATATTTATGAAAATATGGGCAAAAAAAATCTGGCCGCTGCTGAATTTAAACAAGAGTTAGATATCGTTAAAAACCAAGCCCGCCAAATGCCCTTAGATGGGTTTAAGCGCGAACGATTAGCTATTGCTTACAACGGGCTAGGCGATTCACAGAAGGCAGAAGACATCATCAATGCCGTTATTAGAGATAATCCGAACCAAAGGTCGGCCTATTATGCCCGTGCCCAAATTTATAGAAAATTAGGTAAGTTCAAAGAGGCAGAGCAGGATTTAAAAAGGGCGAAACAATTTGCATCCGCCGGATGGGTTAACGAGGCTTCAATAAAAAAAATAGAACAACCTCCGGACTATCTACCCCGGCCGCAAATTAAAGACAAACATTCCTCTTTTAGAGAAGATATCATCGTGCATTTAAAAAATGGTCACAGCATAAAGGGGAAATTAAAACTTGCCACAAAAGAAAAAATCGTTTTAGAAGTAGTGGTGGGGGATTCTTACGGCATGGTATCTTTACAGACAAAGGCGATAAAATTAAAAGAAAGCATACAGAGATAAAAATACTGTTACCAGCTGTTATGTTTACCCCGTTAGAGATTTATCCCGTAAGCTTGCCCCGTTTAGAAAGATTTTTCTAACGGGGTTTATTTTTTTTCTTTGACTAATATCGGGCAACTGATGTAATATTAAGATTAAAAGAAGCTATTATCGTTTTTAAAAATTTATAAATGAGGAAAGGAGCGAAGATGAAATTTATCGTTAATGTTTTGCTGTCCTTTGCATTAGTGGGATTGGTTGGCCCCAGTTGCGTATGTGCGGATATGGTTGCTGCGACCAATGAAGAGGTAGAGGCCATTGCCAATCCCCTGCTCGATAATATTCTTGAGGGGCTTGATAAAGGCGATTATGTGCAATACACGAGAGATTTTGACATATCGCTTAAAGAGTCAATCACAGAATCCCGTTTTAAAGAGATAAAGATTCAAATCAGCAAACAGCTAGGCGGTTATTTATACCGGGAATATTTTGGATTTTTAAATCGACAAAAGATGACGGTTGTGTTTTGGAAAGGGGTATTTGATAAGGCGCAAGACGATATATTAATCAAAATGACTATATCGCAACGGGGCCAGAAATATTTCATTACAGGCCTTTGGTTCCAGTGAGTTTAAGCTGATTTTAGATGCAGGCATAGTTAATAATGGATAGAACTTACGCGGGTGTATTCATAGAATGCCAGGAAGGCAATATTGCATCGCAGCCGGATATGGATGCTGTTGTTAATGCTGCCAATGCCGCCTTGATGCCCGGGGGCGGAGTTGCCGGCGCTATTCATAAAAAAGCCGGTCCCGGCCTAGCCATAGAATGTAGGCCCTTAGCTCCGATTAAGCCGGGGCAAGCGGTAATTACCAGTGCTCATAATCTTCCCAATAAATATGTAGTTCATTGCTTAGGGCCTGTTTACGGCAAGGATAACCCCTCCCCGATACTGCTGGGTAATTGCTATCAAAACGCACTGAAGCTCACAGAGGTCCATAACATAAAATCAATTGCCTTCCCTGCAATTTCAGCAGGCATCTTTGGCTACCCCATGGAAGAAGCGGCGCGCGTAGCTTTTTCTGCGATTATCAAGATTTTGCCCCAGCTGCATTGTCTTAAAAAAATAAGGTTTGTGCTTTATAATAATGACTATCTTAATATCCATGAAAGAGTGTTAGCAGAATTAATCCCGCAGTAGGCCCCGTTAGAAAAAAACTTTCTCTAACGGGGTAGATAATATCCCGGCAACATCCCCATAAAAATCAGATTAATTTTAATAGGGCATTAAGGTTGGATATAATAGCTTGTAATTTTTTAGGGGTTAAATTATAATAAAATTAATAAAAGGAGGCCGGGTTAGTTTTAATGCATAAAATACTAGGCTATATTGCTATCTTTTTTTTAGTTTTTTCCCTTGCCCAAGTCAGTTATGCGCAAGAGGATAAGGTGTTATACCATAGCGGGGTTAATGCCGCCTTAAATGGTGAAACTGACTTTGCGTTTGTGGAATTTCATTCGCTTGTAAACGGTTACCGGAGGTCGCCATATTATAAAGAGGCCTTGTTTGGCGTGGGGGAGTATTACTATTCGATTAAAGATTATGCCAATGCCGCCGGGTCATTTAGTAAATTTATCGAACATTATTCTGAAGCTGCCAGCCTGCCTTTTGCCATCGCTTACCTTATTAAAATAAATAAACTTGCCGGAACCCCGCAAATAATTTATGATCTTAAGCGCAAGCTCATCGAATTTATGCAGTTGAGCCTTTTATTTAGCGAGTTCAAAGAATATACATGCACATCCGCTTTGAACAGGCAATATAAAGCTAGGTATTTTATTGATAAAATAGAAATTTATATTGATGGCAAACTATTCGAAGAAATCCATTTCTAAACCTGTTATTATTTCGGCTGCGCTTACGGTTATAATCCTTATTTCTGTTCTTGGCTGCGAGCTAATTAGAACATATCTTACCTCCCATAAAAATGAGATAGAAGAACATCTGGCCGGCTATCTAAATCAAAAAGTATCCATCGGCAGCATTCATTATGTCCCGCCCAGCTTTATCATTTTAAAAGATATTTCCGTGTCCTGCGCAAATTCAGAATCCAAATATAATCCAATTGTCGTTAAGAGAATAACACTTATCTTTTCGATAAAAGAAATCATCCGCAATAAAAATATGCTGATTTCAAAAATTTATTTCGTTAGGCCGGAGTTTAATTTATTTGATCATCCCGATTTTTTTAAAGAAAATGTTGCTGTTATTGTGGAGGCGATTAAATTTTTGGCAAAAGGCCGGCCGCTTAAGATAATCACCGAAGACGCCACGGTTGTTTTAGAGCGCAATGCAACTGCGATGCAGGCGGTTTTGGCGAACGCTAAACTAAAAATCAACAGCGATAACCAAATTGCCAGTTATGGGACAGTTGACCTGTGCGTGCTTAGTAATAAAAATAACCGCATACAAAAAGAAAAAAGCCTTTTTGACAAACCGTTAAGCTATATTTTTTTAGCGGCCCTAGACGAAGGCGATATAAAAATTAATACGCTTAAATTTACAAAAGGTAATTTTCATGCCGCGTTTAAGGGCAGGTTTCGGCAAAACCTTCTGAGATTAAAAGGGGCTTCAACTGTAGAAAATTTTTACCGCACTGCTTCTTCGGTGAAAAGAAATGTATTTATAAGCAAAATCCGCAGTTTATTGTTATACCAGCGGATTCCGCAGAAAGTTGACGTCTTAGTCGGAGGATTGAATATATTTGATATAGATTGTCTTGTGCGGTTTAACCAAGATAAAATTCAGCTGGAAAATATAGCGTTCTATTTAAATAAAATTCCAGTTCGTTTGCAGGGCAGCATTGTATGGTTAGAAAAAATACTTTTGGATTTAAATATTGCTACTTTCCCAGATCAGCCGGCTTATTTGAGGGGGAATAATCCAAAAAAGTTAGATGCAAAAATAGCCGTCGAAGCAAGCCAGGGGGTATTTGACGGTAAATTCAGCCTCGATTTCCTGAAAACAACCCATAACAATAAACTTGCCCAAAAAATCGAGATGATTGTAAAAGGCGCAGCCCTTGGCTTTTTACCGGATGCGCAACAAAAACTGTTTATCAGCCGTATCTCTTGCGCCTATACCTCGGGCAGCGATTTTCATGCGTTCCCGCTGCAAGGCATGGAAGTATTATTTAATTTGATAGACAAAAAGACAAAGTTTCTAAAATTTAAAGCCAAGATCTATGATGGTTTTTTGAAAGGGCATGCTGTCTTTAACCCGGATAATATATTGTTTAACCCCCGTTTTGAATTTATGATAAAAGACGTTAGTGCCCGCGAACTTGATTCTCTGGTATTTTCTTTATCCAGGATGTATCAAAAATTACCAACTAAGCTTGGCGGGAAAATCGGCGGAAAATTTACAGGCCGCGCTAGTTACAAAAGCCTTCCATCTTCTCAATGGACAGGTGCGGTTGCCATTGAAGACGGCTATTTAGATAATGTGCAATTTTTTGTTTGGTTGGCTGATTTTTTTAATATACCGGAATTAAAAAGAGTGGATTTTAAGAAAATTAGTTCTGAATTTATGATCACCGACACCATCACCCAATTGGATAAGATGTATCTAAAAGCAGAAGAGGTAGGCCTGGCTGGAATTTTTCGCTTAGAAAACAATGAGCTTGTTTCTAGTAAGCTTTCGCTGACTATCGCCACGCGGTTGTTAAAAACCTCCCCTAAATTTCAGCTTTTATTGGCACTTGTCGATAAAGATATTCCGGAGCTTACTTTTAATTTTCAGCTGTCCGGCGTATATAAGGCGCTTAATTTTAAATGGCTCGAGTCTGATTTTAAAAGAAAGTTGCAAAAGATATTACCGGGGTTTATCGAAAGAGGGATTGAAAAAAAAGTGGAGAGGGCGATAAAGTCTATTGCGCAGCACTAAAAACAGCGTTTTGTCCATTTAGTCAAAAAACATCTTTTGATGCCTTAAAATACTATTGGTCACTTTAAATAAAAATAAGGTTGAAAAAATTTCATAATCGGATTATTATAGTTATAAAAGGAGGATCGCCAATGAAGTGGATTGGTAAGGCCATAATCGTCTCTGTGCTTTTATGTGCCCTGGTTATGCCGGCCGAAGCGGCGATAAGGGGAAAGGGCGGCAAGCGTATAAAAGCGGCAGCGGAGCCTATCCTAGATAACATCTTAAGAGGGTTTGAGTTTGACGATTATTATGTCTACTCGCGCGATTTTCATCCCTCGCTAAAAGTACTTGGTTCCAAGACAAAGTTTTTCAAGGTCAATAGATACATCCAGCGTTCACTAGGCCGATGCCTAGAGAAAGAATATCTGGGCAGCCTGACCAGGGGAGATGTTGTTGTTGTCCTCTGGAAAGGGGTTTTTGATAAAACCAAAGATGATGTTCTGATTAAAGTGGAACTTTCCAAAAATAGAAGAAGGTATCTGGTTACCGGTTTATGGTTGCAGTAATCTTCTTTAAGGCCAATGAGTATAGCAGAAAAAATATCCCGCCTCTGTTTAATAATCAACGATAAACTTTTCGGTTTACATTACAAATATTATTTTCTAAAAGTGTAAATTAAGTTTTCTTTTTATCCATAGAGATAACTTTAATACTAACATCTTAAAAATAAAAGACAAACGGGGATTATGATTAACGTAAGCCAGATAAAACGTGGAAGCTTGATTTTAGCGTGGGCGATGTACGATATGGCCAATCAATTTTTTGTCCTGAACATTGTCTCTTTATATTTTGTCCGCTGGGTGACAATAGAAAAACAAGCCCTGGATATTGTATACAGCATTACCTTTGGCGTCTCTACTTTTTTTGTTGCTATTGCCGCGCCGGTTTTGGGGGCGGTTGCGGATGCAAACCGCCGGTATCGGCCGTTCTTTATATATTTTACTTTACTCTGCATTTTATTTACGATGCTGTTAAGCGTTGTCGAAAACATATGGTTGGCGCTTTTCTTTTTTGCTATCGCCAATATCGGCTGTCAGACCGCTGCTATCTTTTATAATGCATTAATGCTTACCGTTAGCCCGAAAAACAGGACTGGCCTAGTCTCCGGATTAGGGAAGATGTTCGGATATTTAGGGGCGATTATGGCCTTGATTTTTACGCGTTCGGTTATTGCCGCAAGAGGCTATCACGCCGTATTTTTTTTAACGGGAGTTTTATTTTTTATTTTTTCACTACCGGCATTGATTTTTATAAAAGATGAACATCCGGCGCATAAGGGCGATGCAAATGCTTTTTTAAAAAAAGAAACAATCCGGCAGCTTTTTGGACGCCTAAAAAGCGCGCTGTTATCCGCCGGAAAGTTTTCCGGCCTCGGCGATTTCTTAAAGGCATTGTTTTTCGGATTGTGCATGATAAATGTGTGTATGCTTTTTATGTCTGTTTATATCATTCGGGTTTTTAAATTGGGAGATGCCGAGATTATAGATTTTATTGCCTTTTCAGCAATCTTCGCTTTAGCCGGCAGTATTATTTCCGGCATCTTAAGTGACCGCTTGGGATATAAATGGTCGATGCTGATTGTGTTTTTGCTTTGGGTACTTTGTATTTTGGGTGCGGGATTATTAGATGCCCCATATCAATGGCTTATTGGGGCATTAGGGGGGGTAAGCTTAGGGGCAACTTGGGTCGTTTCACGTGCCCTGGTAATAAATATTATTCCGCGGGAAAAGATAGCCGAGGTCTTTGGCCTTTTTAATTTAGTAGGTTATCTTTCTGCGATTGTCGGTCCCGTTATCTGGGGGATAGCGGTATTGTACTTAGGGCCTCTGGGGGCATTAGGATATCGCATTTCTCTTATCTTGCTGCTTCCATTTATGGTTATCGGGATGGTATTTTTAATGCGCATTCGCAAATGATAAAGATAAAGGGTTTAGAATATTTCTAAAATGATGATATAATATACAGAAAGATATAATCAAGGCCCGCGCGGATTAGTGAAAGGGAATTTGTATGGCGGTAAGGAAAATTCTTTCTTATCCAGATGCAAGAGATATTTTAAAGGCGAAGTCTGTTATCGTAAAGATGAATGATCCGGAATTACCCGGGATTATTCAGGATCTGAAGGATACATTATTAAATACCGAACATGGCATCGGCCTGGCTGCGCCTCAGATCGGGGTATTAAAAAGGATATTTGTGCTTAATAAAGACTATATTAGTAATAATCTGGATGGACACTCCTGTTGCGCTAAAAGCCAAGAGAAGATACTTGTATTTATTAACCCCAAGATTATATCGCGCAAAGGCGTTTTACATGAAGAAGAAGGATGTTTAAGTGTCGCGGAAACTTATGTGAAGATAGAAAGGGCAAGGTTAGTAAAGGTGCGTGCGGTTGATGAACAGGGTCAGCAATTTTATGAAAAGTTTAAAGATTTAGCGGCCCGCGCTGTGCAACAAGAGATAGATCATTTAAACGGCGTTTTGATTTTAGACTATAAGTAGAAAACATTTATTTTTTAACGCTTTTTCCTGTTAACAATAGTTTTATCATGCAAAGGAGGTTAACGGTGGAAGAAAGAAGAGAGTTTATACGTTTAGATAGCGTTGCTAAACCGGATACAGCTAAAGAAAGAAGGGGGTACGTACGCTTAGACGCTTCCAGTGAAATCCTTTATGTTGTGGAAGGGCGTAATGAAAGGCCAAAAATGGTTTTGCTTCAGGATATAAGTATTGACGGACTACGTTTATTTTGTCATGAAATACTGAAGGAAAACGAGATTTTGAAGATAACGCTGAGAATCCCCGGAATTGAAGGTCTTTTTAAAGTAAAAGGTAAAGTGAAATGGCAGCAAAAGATCGATGATGATGTATATAATACCGGCATCCAATTCGTGCAAATAGAAGCTCAAGACAAAGAAAAGCTGGGTAATTTTATCAAAGAGAAAGTGGGCCGGATTGAAGAGGATAGGCAGAATGTGCGCTGCGCCTTAAATGCGGCTGTTAAATATAGCCTGGCCTCAACCCCTGCGAATGAACAGCATTGTTTTACTATTGATATTAGCGCAACGGGGTTAAAGCTGCTGGTTAAGGAGAAAATGGAGCGGGCAACAAAACTGCAGCTATCATTTAACCTGCCCGAAGATATAAACAGGATTGTCGCCGAAGCTGAAATAGCCTGGATAAAACCGATGAAAGACGAATTGTTTGAAGTGGGGGTAAAATTTTTATCGATAAGCGAGGGCGATCAAAAAAGGTTAAGCTTATATATTAAAAAAAGTCTTGGCGTGGAAAAATAGGAGTTTGATTTGGAAGGGATTTTTAATGTCTGGATTTTTGGATAAATTTAGAGAAAAGGTAACGGCATTAGTCTGGAAGGATGTACAAGATAAGCCGCAGGTAAAAGAGATTGATGATAAGATTGCCCTGGGGGTGTTGTTATGGGTAGTAGCTTGCGCGGATAAAAAATTTCTGCCGGCGGAAGAGGAAAAAATCAAAGAAATCTTATCCTCTTATGCCTTGGTTCCGCCGGAAGACATGCCCTATGTTATACGTTCTATCCAAACTGCAGAAAAAGAGAGAATCGATCTTTACCGGTTTACTTCTTTGGTCAGCGCGGATTTAAAATATGAAGTCAAACTTTCAATAATTGAAATTCTTTTCCGGGTGGCTTGCGTTGATGCAGAACTGGACGATACAGAGTTGGAGGTTATAAGAAAAGTATCAGGATTGTTTCATATCTCGCAGCGGGATTTTATCGAGGCCAAGATAAAAATTAAGCAGGAAATGGGATTAAAAAAAGTGTAATATATAATTTTAAGGATATTTATGGAGACATCTGAGGCCATAAAAAAACGAATCAGCGTACGGGAATACAAGGCTCAGGCTATAGACAAAAAGATATTAGAACAGCTTGTTGATGCCGGACGCCGTGCCCCCTCGGCCCGGGCTGTTGAGCCGTGGAAATTTGTCATTGTTAGAAAAAAGGAAGTTTTAGAAAAGCTTGGCGAGATTGCTCTAAATGGTAGTTTTATTAAAAAGGCAACGGCGGCAATCGCGGTATTTTGCCAGGATACAAAGTATTATCTCGAGGACGGCGTTGCCGCTACGGAAAATATCCTGCTTATGGCCGCGGATTTAGGACTCGGGGCCTGTTGGATCGCCGGCGATAAAAAGCCTTATGTAGATGAGGTTAGCACGCTATTAGAAGCCCCCGGAAATATGAAACTTATAAGCCTGATATCACTTGGCTGGCCGCAAGAAAAAAAGCAGCAGGTCAAACACAATAGTTTAAGCGATGTAATTTACTGGGAGAAGTTTTTATAATAGATTAGGGGAGGCGCCAGATGCCAAATACCATGCTCAAAATTCTAATTTTCATTTGGACGGTTGTCGGAATAGGCCTAGCTTTTTATCTTGTATGTTTTCCTATTTTTATGAAGAAGAAGATTGCCCAAATTGTCACTATACTTGAGACAATTGCCAGTAATTTGAAAAAAAGGGAAGATTGATATAAAATAAAAACTAATTTAGAAATAACCCTAAATTAAAGCACTAAACGCCGGTTATTTATAAAAATAACAGTAAAGAAAAAAAGGAAATTAATGTGAGAGAGCAAAGAAAATTTGTCCGCGTTAAGGGGGCAAAAAACATAAGTTACAAAATAAAAGGAAACTCGGGTGAAATGACCACTGCGGCCATGAAAAATATAAGCCTTATCGGCATTAGCTTTAAGGGCCGTGAGGCCTTAGAAAAGCAAACGCTTTTAAAATTGAACTTGGAGCTTTCTAAGGCCGAAAAACCGTTTTTTATCGAAGCGGAAGTTGTCTGGCAGCTTTGTGGGCTAGACGATCATTTCACTACCGGAGCAAGATTCAAAAATACCGATAGCGGGACTAAAGAACTTTTATCTAAATTTATAGAAAGCTGTGCCCGCCGCGTAGCGGAAAAAAGGGAATTTGTCCGGTGTGAATCAGAAATGGATGCAGAGTACAGTTTTATTGAAAACCCTAATCAGAAATATAAAGGCAAGATACTGGATATTAGTAGCGGCGGAAGCCGGCTGGAGGTAAAGAATATTATAAAGCAAGATACACAATTAAACTTGGAGTTTGAATTAAAAGGCCAAACCGGGCGCATAGCTGTGGCAGCCCGAGTTATTTGGGCCAGTAAAAAAAATGGTAATATCTTTGAAATCGGCGTGAGGTTTTCAGATATCTCCCGGCAAAATTTGGATAAGATCAAGGAATTTATCAAAGATTATTATAGGGCAAGTTAAATGAGGCTTAAACTTAGAGAACGAAGTGAAGGTAAGTTTATAAGCTGAAATTGACCCCCACACCAATTATTTGAATACAGAGGATGGAATAAGATGTTCTATGTTTATGTATTGAAAAGTAAAAAAGATACTGAGCTCTATACAGGGTTTACTAATAATTTAAAGAAAAGAGTTCAAGAACATAATAGAGGCTCGGTTACCTCTACTAAACCAAGAAGGCCTTTTGAGTTAGTATACTTTGAAGGTTATAAGTCAGAGCGAGATGCCAGAGTCAGAGAGAAAAATCTTAAGTTAAGATCACGGGCATCCACACAATTAAAGAAACGCATTCAAGCAAGTCTATTATAATAATTGGTGTGGGGGTTTAATTCGCACAGTGACTTATGTTCACGTGGTTCCATAAGTCACGTGCTCATTAAAGGAGATAAATTATGAAGTATATGCTTTTAGGGTTAATATTTTTGTTATTTTTTGTGGTTGCGGTAGCGGCAGAAGATTCTGCAGGAGGTGAAAAAGTGGTAGTACTGGAAACGACACAAGGTCAAATCGAAATCGAATTAATGGACGAGGTTGCTCCCAAGGCTTGCGAAAACTTTCGGGGGCTGATTAAGCAGGGCTATTATGAAGGGGTGATTTTTCATCGGGTTATAAAGAATTTTATGATCCAAGGGGGCGATCCTACTGGTACTGGCCGCGGCGGCCAATCAATTTGGGGTAAACCATTTGAGGATGAGGTAACCCCGGATGTAAATTTTAACAAAAAAGAAGGAATTTTGGCCATGGCCAATGCCGGCCCAAATACCAACGGAAGCCAGTTTTTCATTACGGTTGTAGAGACGCCCTGGCTGAATATGAAACATACGATTTTTGGCAAAGTTACTGCCGGGTATGAGGCGGTAAAAAAGATTGAAAACGTAGAGGTAGATAGGGCCAGCCGGCCTGTTTCAGATCAGAAAATTATCAAGGCCTATTTAAAATAGATAAACCCCGTTAGAAAAAAACTTTTTCACGGGGCGGGCGGCTTGCGTTGGTGGTTTTCTCTGGCGGGGTAAAAACCTATAGGGCAATAGCTGTATCCTGGAGGCAATCTAATTATTAAGATAATAGTGGTTATCGGCATCCTTCCTACAGCCACTCTCCGGATAAATATATACTATAGTTGAACGTTAGTCGGTATTTTAAAAGTTATAGGCAATATGAAGCATAGGATAAAAAAGCAGATATTTATTTTTGACTTAGATGGGACATTGGCCGATGCCTATACGGCAATAGAAAAGAGCCTGAATTTTACAAGGCACCACCTTGGATTATCCCCCGTAGCTTATAAGCAGGCAAAGAAAAATGTGGGGCACGGAGATAAACAGTTTGTCCAGGCATTTTTTTCAAAAAAACAGCTGCCGTTAGCATTATCTATTTATCGTAATCATCATAAAAAGTCGCTTAAAACCTATGCCCGCTTAAACCCCTACGCAAAAATGTTGCTTTATTTACTTAAAAGAAAGGGGAAAATAGTTGCGATTGCCTCTAACCGACCGCATTATTACGCGAATATTATTATAAAAAAAACAGGTATTAGAAAATATCTGGATTATGTTTTATGCGCTGACCAAATACAAAGCCATAAACCCCGACCCAGGATTTTGAAAGATATCTTAAAAAAATTTAGATTTAAAAAAGAGCAGGCAGTTTATGCCGGGGACATGGATGTTGACCTTGAGACAGCCCAGCGGGCAAAGATAGATGCCGTTTTTGTGCGGGGAGGATCAAGTACGTTAAAAGAGGTGAAAAGATATAGAAATAAAAAGGCGGTTAATTCATTACGGGATATTATTACCTTATATGATTGAGGATGCTGATTGGTTATGCGTATTGTAAGATTTTTATACAAAAAGAAAATGCTCTGGGGCGTAGTTAAAAAAGATATAGTTTGCGTTTTAACCCAGGCCCCGTTTAACAAAATCAGTATTGGTAAAAAACACATCCTGTTTAAACAAGTCAAATTACTTGCCCCGGCTCAACCGAGTAAAATAATTCTGGTTGGGCTTAATTATACTGATCATGCCCGGGAACTTAACATGAAAATACCCAAGCAGCCGGTTATCTTTTTAAAACCTGCCACTTCTTTAATCGCTCCGGGTCAGGATATTATTTATCCAGAAATGGTAAGCAGGCTAGATTATGAGGCGGAATTAGCGATTATCATTAAAAAGAAAGCGAAAAATATTAAAGCAAGTAAAGCGCAGGAATACATCCTAGGATATAGCTGCCTTAATGATGTTACGGCAAGAGACCTGCAGGAAAAAGACGGACAATGGACGCGGGCAAAATCATTCGATACATTTTGTCCGGTTGGCCCCTGGATCGAAACAAATATTAATCCCTGCGCCCTTAAAATTGCTTCTTACCTCAATGGGAAAATAAAACAAAATTCTTGTACTTCAAATTTTATTTTTTCTGTTCCCTGCATAGTTTCATTCATATCGCAGGTTATGACGCTGTTGCCAGGAGACATTATTTCTACCGGGACACCTCCGGGGGTGGGGCCGATGAAGCCCAAAGATAAGATAGAGATTGAGATTGAGGGTATTGGGCGGCTGTCGAATAAGGTTATCGCTAACCGAAGCATAAAGTAAGATGTAATATCTAAATAACATGAAAGCACAGAAGGCAAAGGATATAAGCCCTGGACAAGCAGGGCCAATTGACTGGCTGGATAATATAATCGAAAAACATCGCGTAAAGCCCGGTGCGGTATTAAAGATTTTAGAAGAAATCCAAGAATATAATAAACATAAATACCTTCCCGCAGAAACCCTGAAGTATATTTCGAAAAAAATACCGATCCCGCTTTCCCGTCTTTTTAGCGTAGTAACCTTTTATTCCTTTTTTAACCTGCAGCCGCAAGGTAAACATACAATTACTATTTGTCGAGGCACAGCCTGTCATACGCGTGGTTCAAGAAGACTGCTTGATTGCTTAAGGCCATACCTTAAAATAGAAGAAAATTCAGAAGGGGATGAACACGATCCCCTGACTACCAAGGATAAAAAGTTTACAATTAGAACGGTTGCCTGTTTTGGCCAGTGCGCGTTGGCGCCGGTTATTGCCGTTGACGGGATAATTTTTAGTCATATGACTAAAGAGAAATTATATAATCTTCTAAAATCTTTTGACCGTAAAGTAAAAAAGAAAAAATGAAAATTAGCAATTTATCTGCGCTCAATGCTTATAAGGAAAAAGGCTTGAAAAAATTAAAGCCTCGGATTCCGCGAATTGCCGTGGGCATGGGTACTTGCGGTATTGGCAACGGAGCAGATAAGGTCTATCACTGTTTTAAAAAAATATTAAAGAACAAGAAGATTAAAGCTTATCTTAGCAAAACAGGTTGTTTTGGTTTTTGCGCAAAAGAGCCGCTTGTAAATATTTATCTTCCACATAAACCCTTAATTATTTTGCATAGCGTCTCCACAAAGGATGTGCCGGAAATTATAAATTGTGTAAAATCCGGTAATTTAAATAAAATTTCAAAAGAAAAAATATTGTGCAAGATTGAAAAATGGGACCATTTAACAGAGCAAATCTTTTATGGCCGTAATTTTCCTGAAATTCCAGCCTGGGATAAGACACCATTTTTTAAATCGCAAAAGAAGATTGTACTGCGTAATTGTGGGCTCATAAACCCGGAAGATATTGATGAATATATCGCAGCCGGAGGCTATCAAGCATTATATAAAGTAGTAAAGCAGGCCTTACCGCATAAAGTTATCCAGCAGTTAAAGGCGTCAAAACTGCGGGGAAGAGGCGGGGCTGGATTTCCTACCGGACGAAAATGGGAATTGACCAAGCAAGCCAAAGCGGATCAAAAATTTATTATTTGCAATGCCGATGAGGGAGATCCCGGTGCATACATGAACCGCAATGAAATCGAAAGTGATCCGCATTCCCTTTTAGAAGGCATGCTCATTGGCGCATATGCAATGGGTGCTACAGAAGGAATTATCTATGTAAGGGCTGAGTATCCTTTAGCCATAGGACGGCTTAAAACAGCAATTGCTGCGGCCAGAAATTATAAAATACTTGGGGAAAATATATTCAATTCTGGTTTTTGTTTTGATGTTAATATTGTTGAAGGGGCAGGTGCGTTTGTCTGCGGGGAAGAGACATCATTGATTGCATCAATCGAAGGTTTTGCCGGTAGGCCGCGTCCCCGGCCGCCGTTTCCATCCCAAAAAGGACTTTGGACCAAACCCACTAATATAAACAATGTGGAAACCTGGTTCAATATCCCTGTAATTATTGCCAGGGGGGGGAAGTGGTTTGCCAAAACAGGAAGCGCAAGTAGTACGGGGACAAAGGTATTCTCTTTGGTGGGAAAGATTCAAAACACCGGCCTTGTTGAATTGCCGCTGGGGACATCGCTGGAAACTATAATTTATGACATTGGCGGCGGTAGCAGTCTGGGTAAAAAAATAAAGGCTGTACAGACCGGCGGTCCTTCCGGGGGGTGTATACCAAGGGAGTTTTTTTCGACAGCGGTTGATTATGAATCACTGGCAAGGCTGGGTGCAATTATGGGCTCAGGCGGCATGGTGGCGATGGATGAAGATAATTGCATGGTAGATGTAGCCCAATATTTTGTTGAATTTACTACTTCCGAGTCGTGCGGAAAATGCGTAAGTTGCCGAGAAGGATTATATCAGGCGCTGGGGATTATCAAGGCGGTTACAAAGGGCCAGGGCAAGCTCAAAGATATTGAGGAATTAGAAAGGCTGGGGTTAGCGATCAAGGATTCATCTTTGTGTGGATTGGGCCAAACCGGACCTAATCCTGTGTTAACCACATTGTGTTATTTTCAAGATGAATATAAAGAACATATTTATGAACAACGCTGTGCGGCGGGGATATGCGAAAGTCTTTTTTTATCCCCCTGTGAGAACAGTTGTCCGTTGCACATGAATATCCCGGCGTTTATACAGTTATTTCGGGAAAAAAGAACAGAGGATGCATTTTGGCAAATTATACAAGATAATCCCTTGCCGGGTGTAACCGGCAGGATTTGTCATCATCCTTGTGAGTCAAGGTGCCGGAGAATGGATATTGATCAGGCAGTTGGGCAACGGGAAATACACCGTTATATTAGCGATACGATATATAAACAAAATAAAGATAAGTTGATTTTTAAGACTTTAAGAAAAAAAAGACAACCCGAAACGGGCAAGAAAATTGCTGTTGTTGGCGCCGGGCCAGCAGGTCTAACCGCTGCATTTTATCTTAGGCGGCTTGGACACAAGGTTACGATATACGAAGCCCAAGCCCAGGCCGGCGGAATGTTACAGCTGACCATCCCCGCATACAGGCTTCCGAGAATATTATTAAAACGGGAGATAAAAAATATTGCGGGTTTAGGGATAAAGTTTGTTTTTAACAAAAAAATCGGCGTGGATATTCCGCTTAAAAAATTGGAGAAGCAACATGATGCTGTTTTTATCGCTATCGGCGCACAAAAAGAACTTATTCTGAAACTGCCCGGCGAAAATTTAAAAGGGGTATTGTCCGGGGTTGCTTTTTTAGAAAAGGGAGGTTTTTCTAAAACATTAATGCAGGATGAAAAGATAGTAGTTATCGGCGGCGGCAACGTGGCGATTGATGCCGCGCGTACAGCATTGCGTTCTGGGGCAAAGGCAATCCTTATTTACAGAAGACAGGAAAATGATATGCCTGCGGATAAGCAGGAGATTGAAGAGGCAAAAAAAGAAGGCGTTGTCTTTGAATTTTTAGCCACTCCTTGTAAAATTATTGATAATGGAAAAGGGCAGGTGCAGGCCGTAGAATTGGTAAGAATGGAATCCGGGGGCTTTGATGTCTCCGGAAGGAGAATCCCAGTTCCTACGGATAAGACGTTTAGGGTTAGCTGTGATAAGGTAATCTTGGCCATCGGAGAACGGGTTGATTCTCAAATCTTTAAAAAAAATGGATTAGCGCAGGTAAAGAACAATACGCTTAAAGTAGACAAATTTACTCTTAAGAGTTCCCGCGAAAAAATATATGCCGGAGGCGATGTCCTCACGGGCCCGGCAACAGTAGCCCAGGCCATGGCCGATGGTAAAAAGGCAGCTAAAATTATTGACTTGCGTTTTATGCGAAAAGGCAGATTCGAAAAATTATTTAAGGCATTTAAGTTTAAACAAATAGCGCCGGTTGAGCCTCAGGGGAAGTCAAGAAGTTTGCCGAGGACGCTTTTAGTCAAAGACCGGGTTAAAAATTTTAAGGAAGTGGCCTGCGGTTTTTCAAAGGCGCAAATGGAAAATGAAACCATAAGATGCCTGCGCTGTGATGTAAAAGGTGCCTAATCTAACCAGGTAAAAATGGAAAATAAATTAGTTAATATTAAAGTTAATGGAAAAAAATATAAGGTAGCCGCATCCAGTACTATTCTTTGTGCCTGCAAGGGCTGCGGGATAGATATCCCTAGTCTATGTTATTTAGAAGGGGTGTCTTCTGAGGCTGCGTGCTCCATGTGTCTTGTTGAAGTTAAAGGCGCAAAGACCTTGGTGCGTGCCTGCGTTATGAACGTATCTGAAAATATGGAAATTTTTACCAAGACTCAAAGAGTAAATAATGCGCGCAGGATTAATCTTGAGCTTATCCTGGCCAACCATCCGCTTGATTGCGCAAGTTGCGATAAAGACGGTGATTGCCGATTGCAAGACCTAGCCGGTGAATTCGGGATAAAAAAGAGCCGATATTTTTCTCGGGATAAGATTTTTGGCAAAAAACAAAATACGGCTTGGCAGGCTAATCCGTTTATACACCTTGACCCGGATAAATGTATTCAGTGCGGTTGTTGTATTAACTCTTGTAAGCATGAGGCAGTACAAGAGGCGATTAGTTTCAGCGGCCGCGGATACAGACAAAAGGTCTCTACTCCATTTTCTGTGCCGCTTGAGCAGACAAATTGTCAATTCTGCGGGGTCTGCGTGCAGGTCTGTCCTGTAGGCGCGTTAGTTGAAAAGCCCCGGATCGGCAAGGGGAAATTAAAGGATTTTATATCTACGGACACTATTTGTGCTTATTGCGGGGTGGGATGCAATATCATTCTTTACAAAGATATCCGCAATAATCTCGTTATGTCCAAAGGCATCGCTAACAAAAAAATAAATAACCGCCGTTTATGCGTCAAAGGCAGATTTGGCTATGAATATGCAGATAGTCCGGATCGGCTTACTACGCCGCTGATTAAAGAAAACGGCAAATTCAGAAAGGCGGCCTGGAAAGAGGCGCTTTCGTATACAGCCAGGAAGCTTTCGAAGATTAAAGCAAAATACGGACCAGATGCAATCGGCGTACTGGGGTCTTCACGCTGTACAAACGAGGATAATTACTTAATACAAAAATTTGCCCGTGCGGTGATACAAACTAATAACGTTGATAATTGTGCACGGCTTTGTCATTCCTCAACCGTAGCGGGGTTAGGCAAGGCCTTTGGCGCGGGGGCAGCTACAAATTCGATTTCGGATATAGAAGATGCGGATGTTATCTTTATTATTGGTTCGAATATGGCGGAGACGCATCCGGTTATTGCCCAGATCGTAAAAGAACATAAGAAAAACAATAATCCAAAGATTATCGTATGCGATCCCCGTTATGTGCAAATGGCGCAAGTAGCTGATATTTTTATTCAACAGTTTCCCGGCACTGACGTTGCCCTTTTAAACGGAATAATGAAATTGATTATTGATAAACATCTGGACAATAGGAAATTCATCAACGCGCATACGCAAGGTGTTAATGAATTTAAAAAAGTTGTAAACAAATATGATCTTAAGAAAGTAAGCAGGACTACAGGTGTTCAGCCTTGCCGGATTGAAGCGGCGGCTGATATTATCGGGCAGGCAAAGAACATGATGATTTTTTTTACAATGGGAATAACCCAACACACAACCGGAGTCGATAATGTATTAAGCATCGCTAACCTGGCGCTATTAACCGGGAATATCGGAAGACGCGGTGCCGGAGTCATGCCGCTGCGCGGTCAAGCCAATGTACAGGGCTCATGTGATCTGGGGGCGCTACCGAATGTATTCCCGGGATATCAAAAGGTTCAAGATCCGGATGTGATTAAAAAATTTCAAGATGCCTGGGGCGTAGAATTATCGGCAAAGGTCGGCCTTCCCGTATCTGAATTCGCTGAAGAATCGATAAAAGGTAATTTAAAAGCAGTTTACATCATGGGAGAAAACCCGTTAATGACCGAAGCGGATATTAATAAAACAAGATACGCGTATAAAAAATTAGAATTTCTGGCCATCCAAAGTATCTTTCTTTCTGAAACAGCACAGATGGCCGATGTTATTTTTCCAGCGGCTTCCGCCTACGAGAAAGAGGGCACATTTACTAATACCGATAGAACTGTGCAGCTTTTGCGACCGGCAAAACAGATGCCCAAAGGAGCAAAGTTTGACTGGCAGATAGTAAGTGATTTATCAACTGCCATGGGCTATCCTATGTTGTATAAGAATTCAACCCAGATTGCGGATGAAATAGCACAGCTTACGCCTTCCTATGCCGGAATCCATCACTATCGTTTACAGAAAGAAGGTATTCAGTGGCCCTGTATTGACGATAAGCATACAGGAACGCTGTTTTTATATAAAGACGCGGCATTTAAAAAGCCAAACAAAAAAGCGCAGTTCTCCGCGATCAGCTATAAACAAGCTAACGAACTGCCGGATAAAAAATATCCTTTTATTTTGACTACAGGCCGGATACTTTATCATTTCCATTCCGGTAATGAAACGCGCCGGGTGAAAGTATTGGATAAATTTGTGCCCCGTAATTATGTCGAGATACATCCAGAAGATGCCCGAAAACTAAAACTAAAACATAATGAAATGGCGAATGTTTCTACGCGCCGCGGATCGATTAAACTAACTGTCCGTATTTCCGAGCGGCCGAAAAAGGGGGTAATCTTTATTCCGTTTCACTTTAAAGAAGCAGCGGCAAATGTTTTGACCAATTCGGCATTAGATCCAGTATCAAAAATTCCCGAATACAAAGTATGCGCAGCTTGCATTAAACCTTTAAAGAAAAAAAGGAGGTAGAATGCAGTCAGCCGGGGCAATTTTAGCCGGTGGTAAAAATTCGAGAATGGCAGGGTTGGATAAGGCCTTTATTAAAATGAACAATGTCCCGATTATCGAAAGGACAATAAATCTGTTTAAAGAAATATTTACGGAGATTATCATTGTCACCAATAACGTTTCTGCTTATAACGCATATAAAAAAGAATGTCAGTTGGTTTCGGATATCCTAAAAGATAAAGGTCCGCTGGCCGGCATACATGCGGCGCTATCTTGCACGCATAAGAAAAATATTTTTTTTGTTGCTTGTGACATGCCCTTTTTGCAAAAGACATTGATTGAAGAACAGATAAAATGCTTTAATCAGGTACAATGCGATGTTTTTATCCCGCGCCTAGGCATGCGATTAGAGCCTCTCCACGCTATTTTCCAAAGAAACGTGCTGGATAAGTTAACAGATTTTTTAAATAGCAGCAATAATTTTTCCATTACAAGCTTTTTGAAAACAGTAAATACCGGCTATTGGGATTTAGGAAACAATTCTTTATGTAAAAATGTCTTTAAAAACGTGAATACGCAAAATGATTTGAAAGAATTTGCTGGATAATAAGATGGAATCAATTAAAATTACGAAAATCAAAGATGACCAAAAAGATATAGTCAGCGATCTCTTAGCCGAAGAGGTCCCCTTTACCATTAATATCGAAGAGGAAGAACTGGTGACTCTTTTATGTTCCCCGGAGGATCTTTATGATCTTGTTTTAGGGTTTCTGTTTACTTCTGGTATAATCAAAACGGCAGGAGATGTTAAAAAAATAATTTTAAATACCGAACAATGGACAGCAACGGTTAAACTTTGCAAGCAAAATGTCTCACCGCAAATAATATTTAAAAGATTATATACATCAGGGTGCGGCCGCGGCATATTATTTTATAATATGTTTGATATCGCCAGCAGAACAAAAATTACGTCTGGTTTTAAGGTCAAGTCTGATCTAATAATGAAACTAATGATTAATTTTCAGAAGCAATCCGGCCAATATTTAAAGACAGCTGGTACGCACAGCGCCGCCCTGGCTAATAAAAAGAACATTTTAATATTTCGGGAGGATATTGGCCGTCACAATGCGATTGATAAGGTTATTGGAGCTGGATTAAAACAAGGCGTAACATTTGCCCAGGTCATGCTGCTAACTAGCGGAAGAATTTCTTCGGAAGTGTTGTTTAAGACGCAGAAATGTCGAATTCCCGTAATCATTTCTCGTAGTGCGCCGACAAATCAAGCCGTGAAATTAGCGAGAAATTTGGGTATAACCTTAGTTGGGTTTGCCCGTGGCAGGAGAATGAATGTTTATAGTCAGGGGGATAGAATTATCCATGGATAAAGACAAGCCTTTTATTTTATCTTTTGTCGGGGCATCAGATTCTGGAAAAACTACACTCATCCTTAAACTGCTACCCGGGCTTAAAGCAAAAGGCTATCGGGTTGCTGTGGCCAAACATTGTCCCTGCGGCTTTGATCTTGATCAGCCGGGCAAGGATTCCTGGCAATTTACACAAGCTGGTTCAACTGCGGTATTTCTTAGTAGCCCAACCAGAGAGGCGATGATAAGGCCGCAGAAGGAAGGGGTAAGCCTAGAACTAAAGCTTAAGGATTATTTTTCTGATTTTGACATTGTTCTAACAGAAGGTTATAATAATGAACCATTTGTCAAAAAAATACAAGTGGTTCGTAAGGGCATTGAGGCTTCCTTATTAGATTCCGAAGATATAATTGCCTATATAAGCGATAGAGAGCTTAATACGGATAAATTAGTTTTAAGTCTGAATGATGTCTCGGGTATAATTTTATTTATAGAAAATATTGTAAAAAAAGAGGAAAAACAATGAAAAAAGATTACATATTGGGCGTTTTATTCTTTAGCGGAATTTGGGGGGCATTTGAAGTTGTCTTAGGCGGGTTTTTATACAGCCGGGCAATTACCTGCGCCTCGGCCTATTTAACTGTTATCGGGTTTGCGATTTTAACTATTGCCTGTATCTATCTACCGCAAAAAGGACAAGCGACGTTTATCGGGTTAATAGCGATGTTCTATAAATTTTTAAACACACCTTTTTTTGCCTGTCATCTTTTAGGCATTTTTATTTTAGGGTTTAGTTATGATCTGGTTTTTAATTTCTCGAAAATAAAAAACAAAGCTATCTGCGCGGTATTGAGCACCTATTGCGGATACATACTATTTGCTTTATCCATAACCTATATCTTTCGTTATCCGCATTGGTTAAATGCCGGACCGCTGAAAATTATCCGCTATGTAGGCCTAAGCGGAAGCTTGGCCGCTTGTCTCAATTCAGTTATGGTGCCACTTGTTTTTAATCTTGCCCAAAGACTCAGGGATTCGGTTTCAAGCCCCTTTATTGTCAAATCAAGATTTGCAACCAGCAGCATTGTATCTTTAATCACACTTACCCTTTGGCTATTGGGGGCGATGAGGTGTTTCTAAAAATTAATCTTCTTATTGTATGTTTTTCGCTGCTTTTTGTATCCGCTGTTTTAGCGGATGATACCCCGGTTTTTGATCTGGGAGAGGTTGTGGTTACAGAGAAGGAGCCGGGATTATTTTTACCTCACAAGACCACAGAGATCACTCTTAAGGATATAGACAGCAAAAATGCCCGGACCGTGGATGAGGCCTTGGATTTTATCTCAGGCGTCCGGGTAACGTTAGGGCAAAAAAACGAACCTTATGTAATGATGCGTGGCTTTAATCAGGATAATATACTTATCTTATGGGACGGCATACCTATTGCTAGTCCTAATTACGGATATGTAGATTTGAATCAAATCCCGATTGAAAATATTTCTAAGATCAAGGTAATCAAAAATTCTGTCTCTAGCCTTTACGGTGCAAATAGTCTCGGCGGGGTTATTAATATCATCAGTAAAAAACCCAAACACAAGCCAGCCGTGGAAGCAACTAGCCGCTTCTCTGATCAAAATGCGCAGGATTATACATTAAGCTATAGCGCAAAAACCGAAAATATGAGTATTTTGGCTTCCGGCGCGCATCGTAAATCAGACGGGTTCAAATTAAGCCGAGATTTTAAGCCAGCCCGAAATGAAGATGGCAGCCGACGCGAAAATAGTCAATACGAGAAAAACAGTTTTGCTTTAAAACTAGGCCTTGATAATTACCAAGAGCATAAAATCGCGGCCTTTTTTAATTATATCGATAATGAAAAAGGTATTCCTCCGCACATAACAAGTACAAGCCCCCGTTATTGGCGTTTTACAGAGTGGAAAAGAAGGATGCTGGCCTTAGCCTGTGAATTACAAATCACCGATACTTTTTCGGTAAAGAGCAGAGTTTTTTATGACCAATACGATAATATTCTTAAGGCATACGATGATGCCAGTTATAGTACGCAGGCCGATACCTCTTCCTGGACAAGTATTTATGATGAACATTCGCTGGGTGGTAATATTTATATTGATGCCCAGGTTAATGATGTTCATACTTTAAAAGGGGCATTTAATTTCAAAAAGGATGTTCATAAAGAACAGGATGACCAGGGAGGGCCCTGGGAAACTTATGAAATTCATACCTATTCTTTTGGGCTGGAGGATAATCTCGCGTTTAACGAACAATTTTTCTTATCAGCCGGAAGTAGTTTTGATATATTTGACCAAGTAGAAACATATACTGTTTCAAAAAGCGGCAACGTTAGTGCATTTAATCCGCATTTTGGCGTTAACTATTTCTTAACACAGCAGGATTTGGTATATTGTTCTATGGCAGATAGAACGCGTTTTCCGACTATAAATCAGTTGTATAGCAATACCTCAGGCAACCCGAATTTAAAAGAGCAAAAAAATATCAATTACGAAATCGGCTTAAAACATAACTTTCAGACTGAATCTTTTTTTGATCTGAGCTATTTTTATAATGACGTAAAAGATTTGATTGATCGGGCAAGTAAAAACGATCCGTTTTTAAATACATCAAAAGTTGTATTAAAAGGCATAGAATCGAATTTAAGCTTAAATGCAAACGGTCCGTTTTTTAGCCGGTTAGGTTATACTTATCTTGATGCGCGCGATAAGAATCCAGAATTTCTTGGCAGAAACGAGGAAGAATTACAGTATCGGCCTAAACATAAAGCAGATGCCGAGGCCGGCTGCATCACCGGCTCTGGTTTATCCGCTTCTATTTTAGGTACGTATCACGGCCGCCGCTATTATTATGATAATAATCTACAAAATAAACTCGGCGGTTATGTGCTGTTAAGTGCAAAAATATCGCAGAATTTTTTCCAAAACTGGCAAGCGAGCATTTTCATCGAAAATATTCTTGACCGTAATTATCAGGAAGAAGAAGGGTATCCTCAAGCCGGAAGAAACTATCAATTTAGTCTAAAAGGAAGTTTCTAAAGCAGAGATAATGAAACTTTGGGTTTTAATAAAAATTCTTTTTAACGAATTTTAAGGTCTTGTGTTAGAATATTAGTAAATTTATAAAAAGGAGAGGAAAAAATGAAGAAGATTATTGTGCGAATTGTGATTATTGCCACAGCGATAGCGGTTATATTTGCCGTCGGCAAAAATATTATTGTTAAAAAAGCCGTAACCGAAGGGGTGAAAGTAATCACTGGGCTAACATTAAGCATCGATGAAATGAATGTAGGAATAATCAAGACGTTGATCGGTATTAGCGAACTGAAGTTGTATAATCCGCAGGGGTTTGAAGATACCCTGATGGCAGATATCCCGGAGATTTATGTCGATTATGATTTAGCTGCTTTTTTTAAGAAAAAAGTGCATTTAGAAGAGGTGCGTTTGGATCTTAAGGAATTTATTGTCGTAAAAAATAAACAGGGCCAGCTGAACATTGATTCTTTAAAGGCAATGCAGGAACAAGAAGAGGGGAAGCCAAAGAAAGAGAAGAAAGATAGCATAGAAAAAATAAAGATTCAAATCGATATCCTGAAATTAAAAATAGGCCGGGTTATTTATAAAGATTATACGGATAAAAAAGGAGTAGCGGTTAAAGAATTTAATGTGAATATTGATGCCGAGTATAAAAATATTACTGATCCCGGCAAGCTCGTTAAGCTTATTGTGGCCAAGGCCTTAGTTAATACGACAATTTCACAGATGGCTAATATCAAAGATGGGCTGCTTGATGCGGGAAAAAATGTAGGCGGTAACGCCGTAGATGCCGCGAAAAAGACAACTGATGTTCTGAAAAGTATCCTGCCTTTTGGCAAGAAAAACTAAAAATCTCATCCCGAATACAGTGATTTTTAAGGATAGCCGATTTACCCCGTTAGAGATAACCGGAGAAGGCTTGTGAAATATTATAGCAAATTAAGAAATGCAGAGGAGCTATATTTAAAGCTAAAAGCGCGAAATAATTGTTGCCTTACTTCTAACGGGGTTTACTTGACTAAGTATTTTTTTATGGTATAATTCCTAACAATATATACACACTTGGTAATGACAAAAATAGGCTATGCCGCGGAAATTTTCGACTAAAATAGAGGTGATTTAAATGATTTCTAAAAGAATTGTATTGCATTTCCCGCAGAAACTTGTGGATAAACCGATAATATGTAAATTGGTGAAAGATTATAATCTTGAGTTTAACATCTTAAAGGCCTATGTTACTCTAAAAGAAGAGGGGTTATTGGTGTTAGAGCTTAGCGGTGAGGATAAGGATTATAAACAGGGTATAGCATATCTAGAAAAAAGCGGGGTTAAAGTACAGCCTTTATCCCAGGATGTTATCCGGGATGAAAAAAGATGTACGGATTGCGGGGTATGTGTCCCCATTTGTCCTACGGGTGCGTTAGCAGTTGAGCCATTAACAAGGAAAGTTAATTTTTATGATAATAAATGTATTGCCTGTGAATTATGTATAAAGGTATGTCCGGTGCGGGCAATGCAGGTACATTTTTAAGTATAAACAAGGAGAAACATAAGTGGGCATTGCCGGGAAGATTAAAGCATTAAAAGAAAAAAGAAATGCTGTCATATTAGCTCATAATTATCAGATCCCTGAGGTTCAAGATATAGCGGATTACGTGGGGGATTCTTTAGGATTAAGCGTTCAAGCCGCTAAGACGCAAGCCGAAATGATTGTTTTCTGCGGGGTTGATTTTATGGCCGAGACGGCAAAGATTCTGTCACCGGATAAAACAGTGATTATCCCGGCCAAAGAAGCAGGATGCCCCATGGCGGAAATGATTACAGTTGAGCAATTGCGGGAATTGAAGAAAAAACATCCTAGGGCGGAGGTGTTAAGTTATGTTAATACCTCCGCTGAGGTAAAGGCAGAATGCGACCTATGTTGTACATCGGCAAACGCCATTACCATGGTCGAGGAAGTGTTAAAAGATGCCGAGGAGATAATTTTTATTCCGGATAAATATCTAGCTCATTATGTATCGACGCAGACCGGGCGTAAGTTTATTTCTTGGCAGGGATATTGCCCCTCGCATGTAAGAATCCTTGCGGCGGATATTTTAAGAGAGAAAGGATTGCATCCAGAAGCAGAAGTTATGGTTCATCCTGAATGCACCCCTGATGTCATAAATTTAGCCGATCAGGTTCTTTCTACCAGCGGGATGTGTAAGTATGCAAAAAAAACTCAGGCTAAAGAGGTAATTGTGGGTACAGAAATAGGGGTTTTGCATCGTTTGCGTAAAGATAACCCAGGAAAAGCATTTTATCCTGCTTCCGAACTATCAGTTTGTCCGAACATGAAGCTCACCAGTCTAGAAACGGTATTATGGTCTTTAGAAAATATAAGACATGAAATTGTGCTTTCTCAAGAAGTAATTTTAAAAGCAAGCCGCGGCATAAAGCGCATGCTGGACGCGCAGGAATTGATCTCAAAAAGATAATTTCTATACTCCTAATTTCTCCCAAATAATAACAAATTGAAACCAAGTAGATTAAATGATAAAATCATAAAAAGGGAAAAATATGCACAAAAAATCTTTTTTTAAATCATGGTTGAACAAGAAAATATCCCGTAAAGAGTTTTTAAAGCTTTGTCTTTCAGGCGCAGCATTGCTTACGGTTGAAAACCGCTTTATAAAACTAGTTAACGCCGCGCTAAAATCAGATTCAAGTTTTGGCCGTTTAAAAAAAGACATAGAAGGTTTGTATGATTTAGTTGTGGCCTCCGGCGACGATCCTTACAGCAGTACAGCTCGGGCTGTAGAGTTAATCGGAGGTATGGAGAAATTTGTTAAGAAAAATTCCGTTGTCTTAATTAAGCCAAACATTGCTTGGGACAGGACGCCCGAACAAGCGGCGACAACAAATCCTGATGTTGTGGCCGCCTTGATCGACCTTTGTTTTAAGGCCGGAGCAAAAAGGGTCAATGTTTTTGATAATGCCTGTAACAGTGCTAAACAGTGTTATGCAAATAGCGGAATCGAGAAAAAAGCCAAAGAGCACAGGGCAAATGTGTTTTTTCCCAGCCATTGGAATACGCTAAGCGCGAAATTTAATTACAAAAGCCCGATGGAAAATTGGCCTATTTTTCGGGAAGCCTTAGAATGCGATACGTTTATTAATGTGCCAATCTTAAAACATCATGGCCTTACCGAGCTTACGCTTTCTATGAAAAATCTTATGGGAGTTTGTGGCGGTACCCGGGGCCAGATCCATTTTGATATCGCAACCAAGCTTGTAGATTTAACAGGTTTTATTAACCCGGATTTGACGGTTATTGATGCCTACCGGGTTTTGGTAAGACACGGCCCGGCCGGCGGCAATCTGGATGATGTAGTAAAAATGAATACAATAATAGTCGGGACCGATCCCACGCTTACCGATACCTTTGCCTGTAAATTAATGGATACAGATCCGCTTTCTATCCCCTATATCAAAAACGCTTCCGAACGCAATTTTGGCAGTATAGATTTGGATGCAGCCAGGATCCTGCGGGTTGATGTATGATTAAAAAAAAATTAATTTGTATACGACGTTTTACCCAATCAATTTTCCTGTTTGTATTTATATATATCCTTTGGTCTGCGACCTACCCCTTAAGGAGTTTTTTAGCCCCAGAAATTTTCTTTAAAATTAATCCGTTAATAGTATTCTCTGCTGGCCTTGCCGAACGCCTTATTCTTAAGGGTGCAGTACTTACTGTTTCAATGATTATGTTTACTTTAATTTTAGGCAGATTCTTTTGCGGTTGGATGTGTCCGGTGGGTACGATGATTGATATTGCAGGGGGGCTAACAAAGACAAAGAAGAGCCTTCCTTTAATGATAAATAACAGATTAAAAAACTTTAAGTTTTATATTTTGTTAAGTATCGCTTTATTGTCGCTATGGGGGATACAGGCAGCTTGGGCCCTTGATCCGGTTGTGATTATGGCTAGATTCATCTCCTTTAATTTTATCCCGGCAGCTACATTTATTATGGAGGAGGCATTGATTAGCCTTATTAAGTTTTTTAATCTGTATACACCGTTACTTGATTTCTATCGTATGCTTAAGGGCTCCATTTTAGGGGTTAAAGCACACTATTTTTCTAATGCCGGAATTATATTTTTTATTTTTTTATCAATTTGCAGTTTGTCTTTACTGATCAGGAGATTCTGGTGCCGGATACTTTGTCCCTTAGGGGCGTTATATGCGGTGTTAACAAGATTTTCCTGGTTAGAGCGTATTACTTCCGGCTGCATTTTTTGTACAAAATGTAAAGTTGATTGCCGGATGCAGGCAATAAGACCGGATATAAGTTATGACAAGCCAGAATGTATCCTGTGCATGGATTGTATTTATAGCTGCCCAAAATCTATTACAAAATTTTGTTTTATAAGAAAAGACGAGTCTAAAGTAAAATCCAAAAATCTTAATAAGCAAAAAGGTATATCGCGCCGTGATTTTTTACTTTTGGGTGTGATAGCCACGTCAGCCTTTTTTTTCCGCTTTCGACATAAAAATGATAATATTTTGAAAAATAGCTTTATCATTCGTCCTCCCGGAGCATTAGAAGAAAATAAATTTTTAAATCGCTGTGTACGCTGCGGCAATTGCATGAAGGTGTGTCCGACTAATGGATTACAGCCGGTGAGTTTGGAAAGCGGATTAAGTGGACTTTGGACACCGCAGCTTGTACCTGAAATCGGCTATTGTGAATATAATTGTAATCTTTGCGGCAATGTGTGCCCTACGGATGCAATTCCGAGATTGGAAGTTAAGAAAAAACAGAAGATGAGGCTCGGCCTGGCCAAGATAAATCGTAATTTGTGTCTTCCCTGGAAGAAAAAGAAAGAGTGTATTGTTTGTGAAGAACATTGCCCGATTCCAGATAAAGCGATTAAACTTAAGAAAGAAAGAATAGAGGGTAAAACTGTCTTAAGACCCTATATAGATATGGAGTTATGTAATGGCTGCGGGATATGTGTGACAAAATGTCCGACACGACCATTGCGGTCAATAAAGATATTTGCGATCAGAACGGATAGAACTCTACAGTAACATTAAAGTTAATTTTTAAGGTTAAATTAAGGTTGACAGCAAATTAACCTCTGGTTAGAATAAGCTAATAAAAATTGGAGGATGTTATAAGTGAGTTCTAAGATTATTATTCTCTGTATATGTATTATTTTAATAAGGAGTGTAGGGGCTTGCGCTCAGGATAATGAGGCGCTTTGGGAAAAAGAGATATCTGTTGGTTATAATCAGGCAACCGGCAATACGCAAAATAACCAATTGTTAGCGGCCTTTGATGCGAGTCGAAAGAAAGAGTCTGATGAATGGACCCTTAAGGCCGATACCTTTTATTCAGAGCAGAATAAAAAGATGGATGGGCAAAAGCACGCAGGATCTGTGCGTTATGCATTTAGTTTCTGGGAAAAAAAGTGGTATAACTTCTATAAATTCGCAGCCGGCCATGATAAATTTGCTAAAATCGATTACCGCATCATTCCATCTTGCGGGGTGGGATACTGGTTTTCGGATACACCCAACTTAAAGGCGATGATAGAAGCAGGCATTGGTCTGGAACATACCGATTATACAGACTCAACTAAAAGACGAACGGATACGATTGGTTTGCCGCGGGTATTTTTGGAAAAAAAGATGTTTGACCGGGCAGCCCTTTCTCAGGATCTGGTCTTGTTTTTAGATTTAGAACAGGGGGATGAATATCGGTTGCGCGCCGAAACAAGGTTTACTAACCCCTTAAGTGATAAGATGTCGTTACGGGTTAGCTTTATTGATGAATTTGATTCTGATCCAGCCGGCGATACCAAGAAGAATGATACGCAGACAATGCTGTCGCTTGTCTATTCCTTATAATCAGGGTATTTATAAGTTATGAAGAAAAAATTTAAATATATTTACGGGCCTGTATCCTCTTGGAGGCTGGGGCGTTCGCTGGGGATAGATCCCATCTCGCGAAAGTCTAAGCTCTGCAGTTTTGATTGTATTTATTGTCAGGTAGGCAGAATGAAGCCCAAAGCTACAGACAGAAAGGTTTATATCCCTACTAAAAAGATTATTAAGGAGCTGCAAAGATTGCCTAAAGTTAAAATCGATCATATAACGTTATCAGCCAGAGGCGAGCCGACACTGGCAAAGAATCTAGGAGATTTAATCAGAAAAATAAAGCAAGTGCGTAGAGAGCCGGTTGTGGTTTTGACGAATGCATCTTTGATTAATAAAGAAGAGGTAAGAAAAGCCCTTGCATTTTCCGACTATGTTTTTGCCAAGTTAGACGCAGGGTCGGCTGGTTTATTTAGGAAAATAAATAAACCATTTAAAACAATAAAATTTAATAGTATCATAAGTGGATTGAAGAAATTCAGGCAGCAGTATAAAGGATTTTTTGCGTTGCAGATTATGTTTTTAGATGAAAATAAAAAATATGTACGTGCTTTATATAAAATAGCAAAGAAGATAAAACCGGATCAAATCCAGATAAATACGCCCCGGCGGCTGTCTAAGTGTAAGCCGCTTTCTAAATCAGTCCTTGCTAAGATCAGCCGCAAATTCTCTGATTTAAATACGGTTAGCGTGTACGAGGGGAAAAAAAGAAAGTAAAGCCGTTAAATAAAGCCGAAACCTTACAACGAAGAGCAAGCCAGGAGTAATGGATATGCCGATTTATGAATATAAGTGCAAAAAATGTAAAAAGGTGAGTGAGTTTTTAATCGGGGTTAGCCAGGCTAAAGTAGAGATAAAATGCAAGCATTGCGGAAGCAAGAAAATGGACAAGATCATTTCCGGGGCTTTTATTTCTAAAGGCGCAAAGTCTGAGCATGGTTACTGTCCTCAAAATGTGAGTTGTAATAAGCCGACCTGTATGAATAGCGGGATGTGTCACCAGTGATAATGATTGAACGAGTGGGTTAGTTATGGAAATTTTGAAACATAATTTAGAACACGCATTAATGATCACGGTCTTTGTTTTCATCATGATGATGTTTGTCGACTATCTGGAAGTGTTGACCAGGGGGAAATTAAGCGCGCTTATAAAAGGTGGAATGTTTCGTCAATATATTACTGCTTCTTTTTGGGGGGCATTACCTGGCTGCCTGGGCTCTTTTATGAACGTATCTTTTTATGTGCGCGGGCTTATATCTTTTGGCGCGATTGCCGGAGGAATGATCGCTACTTGTGGCGATGAGGCATTTGTGATGCTGGCGATGTTCCCAAAACAGGCGGTAATGTTGTTTGGCATTTTATTTTGTGTCGGGGTGGGCTCCTCATATGTGATAGATAAAATTGCCAAACTCTTAAACATTAAACCGTGCGAGGAATGTAAATTCACCTCGCCTCACCTTGAAGATGAATGCCGTTGTCTTAATTTTAAAGAGGTAATTGAACATATAATGAAGATGTCACTGCCTAGATTTCTGTTGCTTGTACTTTTGTTTGGATCGCTATATGGATTTTCAGCGGGCGTGATTGGACCTGAGAATTGGGGTTGGGAAAGGACTACATTTGTCGGGTTGCTTATTTTGTCCAGCTATATAGTTATAACCGTGCCCGAGCATTACTTGGAAGAGCATTTGTGGAAACATATTGCCCGGGAACATCTGGCTAGAATATTTCTTTTTAGTTTTGCCGCGCTATTGTTAGTAAATATTGGACTTGAATTTTGGGATTTAGAAAAAATATTAAAGACGCATATGTTCTTGGTGTTGGTATTTGCCGGACTAATTGGTCTTATTCCTGAATCCGGCCCGCACCTTGTGTTTGTGATGATGTTTGCTCGGGGCGTGATACCATTTTCTGTGCTTTTAACCAGCTGTATCGTTCAGGACGGGCATGGTATTTTACCGCTTCTTTCGTATTCGATAAAAGACTCTGTGCTGATAAAAATATTCAATTTAATTATCGGTTTAGGCTTGGGGATGATGATGTTCTTTTTAGGATATTAGCCTGATAATGGACAAGCTCTCGGGGGCGTGCACAAGGATAATAATTTTGTAAAATTTACAGGCATGTGATATACTTAAATTAGGATAAAGTTGAATACAACTCTATACCGATAATAGCAAACCCTGCGAAAGCAGGCGACGCAAAGCTCAAGAGCCTGATGTGGCGGTAACGCCGCATGGCAGTCAGCTACCGAAAATAGGGTATTTTTATAGCTATTTAATACCCCATGGTGGATACTGCCATGGGTATTTTTGTTTTGTTTAACATAAGATAATTGGTTATAATATAAGTAAACTAACAGAAGGAAAGGCAATTAATGTATAAACGGAGAAATAAAGGTTTTACCATGATCGAGCTTCTGATCTGCATCGGCGGCTTAAGCATTGTCTTACTGGGGTTGGTATCTGGATATATAGGATGCCTAAAGATAAACGAGATGTCGAGAAATACAACTATTGCTACCGAGGATGCCCGGCGCGTTATTGAACAAATGCGTAAATATGCCGTAGATTCTCTAACCGATATCACAAATGAGAACTGGACGACCTGGGCGGCTAATAACGGATGTACAAGCCTTGACTCAGAGCAGATTGTCGTAACTTATATTGATAGAGATTCTAGTGGCAGCGGATTAGACGATGATCCTTTGGAGGTAAGCGTAACTGTGAACTGGCAGGATAAAACACGGGCCCGCACCTTGACTGTGGGCGGTCTTATAACCATAAGGTAAATAAATGAAAATATTAAACGAATTTTTTTTAACAATAATCTTCCAGCGTAAAAATTACGACCTTAATCAACGCGGTTTTAGCATGGTGGAGTTAATGGTTGTGTCCACGATTTTTGTTGTTATTATCTTGTCTGTGATCGCGGTATCGATAGGAGGCAATCGGGCTTGGGTTACAAGCGAAGCCCAGATCGATATTAATACCCAGGCCCGTCGCATAATGCGGCGGTTGACAGATGAATTATCACAGGCCGGGCCAGGCATGGTGACAATTACAACGATTAGTGCGAATGAAGATAATATTACTTTTCAAATGCCGGTTTCTTTTGCTGCCGGAGTAATTACCTGGAGCGATCAAATCCGCTACTCATTAGGCGGGATTAATGGAGAGCAGATTGTGCGCACAACTATAAACCCGGCAACGTTAGCAGTCATCAGCACCGAAACCTTTGCTAATTATGTTACTACCTTGCAATTTAGTTATACAGATACAGAACAGGATGCTGTGGCCATAACATTGGGCCTAGGCAGACAATCCCTGGTGGGAGATACTTTACAGATGCAATTAGATTCTCAAGTAGCTTTTCGTAATCGGTAGTAAAAGAGGAGGCTTCTTATGAAAATAAAAAATAAGTTTTTTATTGTAAATCTCGGTAACGAAAAAGGCGCCGCCCTGATTATTTTCTTTTTAGTGATGATTGTTTTTACTATTCTGCTTACCTCTTTTATGTCACGCAGTATTGTTGAGAATCGCGCCGTGTTATCAGAAAAAGATTCATTCCAAGCCTATCTTTTAGCCGAGGCGGGATTGGATGAGGTAAAACGCGTATTATTTGAAGAATTCAGGGACAATCAATATGATTATACAACAGCCTCTTTTGCTTGGTTTGATGGCTTGCCGGCAAATTATCCAGGAACTCTGCCTACAAATGCAACATTAACCAGCGTTGCAAGTGGTTCATACACTGTGGGAATAACAGCTGTAGATGCGACCCTTGTGCCGAAAGATGTTACGATTCAGAGTACAGCTGTCGTCAATAATATTACTAAGACAATTACAGCTGTTATACGTTATGACATGAGCCCATCGCAGGTATTTGATTTTTCCTATTTTATTAATAATTATGGTTGGTTTATGGGAGGTGGAATTACAAGTAACGGAGATATTCGTTCTAACGGCAATTTTGTCTTTGGCGGAAGTCCGACAGTAAACGGAGATGCTTATGCCTCCATTAATCCGGATATCGGTGCCGCCGGAACAATAACTGGAAATACTAGCAATCTAACCATTCCTCAATATCGTAGCCAGGCTGATCTTGCCGCGCGCCCCACTAATCCTACGGCTGACCCAGATGCTGGCAATGACTATGCCTATGAAGACGGCTATGACGGAAATAGTGAGCGGTTCCCAGCGCAGCAATTATTGACTATGCCGTACCTGGGAGATTTAAGTTATTATAGAAGTTTGGCTGCTTCTGAAAACGGAACAATAAAACAAAGTGGCGCAACCTTGGTTAATAATGAACTTGTGGGAAATATTGTATTAATCGGTACTGATGCCGATCCAATTGAAGTTGATGGCCCGGTAGTTATAACTGGAGATGTGTTAATTAAGGGCAAGATTACAGGCCAAGGTACGATTTATTCAGGCAGAAACACGCATATCCTTGGCGATATAAAATATGTTGATCCGCCGGCTTGGCCAAAGCCGGATACTGATCCTACAGCTACAGATATAACAAACGAAACAAAGGATTTTCTTGGCTTAGCAGCAAAAGGCAATATTGTTGTTGGTGATTACACAAAGCCTGATTGGATAGTTGCTTTAGATAGTTATTTAGAACCACCCTTTACCCAGGCCTACGAAGTAGACCCGACAGATGCCGGTATTGGTTATGTGTCTTATTACGACGATGGCGATCCTTATTTTGACGGAGACTATACGGCTAATGACGGAGGCACAAAATCAGATGCTTCTGCCCGTAAATATTATGAATCTTCTTATGATGATGCCTATTTTGCTACGGTCGCCGATGCCTCTAATCAAATAAAACAGGTAGATGCGGTTATGTACACCAACCATGCTTTTACCGGAAAAGTAGGTGCTTTTACAATGAACGGTTCGATTGTTTCCCGTGATGAGGCGTTAGTATATAGCGGTAATATTGATGTAAATTACGATGTTCGGGTAAAAGACAAAGGGGAGGAATTTTATTTACCGCGGGCGCTGGCACTTCCCCATGTGCAATATCTAAAGAAGGATTAATAGATTTGGAAAAGGAGTAGGCTTATGAAAAAGATAAATTTAAGGGGATTAGTTTTTTGCATGGCAATGATGCTTATTATTGCTGCTCCGGGATATTGTTTTTATCGGGATGATGTTGATCCCGAACAGATTAAGTCTAAGGTAAAAATACAAAGGGAAAAAGATAGGCAAAGACGCCAAGCTTACGAAAGAAAAAAGGAAGAAGAAAAGCAAGCGGCTCAACAAAAGCAGGAAGATACAAGTTATACAAGCCAAACACAGCCTAAGGCCAAACAGGATATTGTAACTTCGGGACAGGTAGCCAAAACAGCACAAGCCCCTCAACAGCAGTATAAAAGGATTAGTCGTGCGCCTCAGCCAGCTGCGCAAAAGAAGGTTGTTGCAAAAGAAGCCCCTAAGCCAGTGGTTCAAGCCAAGAAATCGCGGTCAAATAAAGGGCTTATATTGCTTATGCTTATTGTCGCAAGTCTTGTCGGTGCCTTTATTTATAAGAAGAAAAAAGGGTAGTTTTAGAGTTTTTTGGGCGATATTTCTAGGAGGATAGTTAAAAACTATCCTCTTTTTTATTAAAAATCCCTATAGCCTGAAATATTTCATCTATGGTATAATGTGTAGGCATATTTGGGGGATTTTTGGCCTAAAGATATCATCTATGGAATCAAAATTTTTTAATGGATTTATAGTATTATTATTTCCAGATGGGATATTTAAGCGGGTAATGCGGGGAAAAGATACGTTTCGACCGTTTATATCTGTTTTAATTTCCAGCGTATTTTTGTCTACGTTAAGCATATTTTTGTTTAAAGTCTATAGGCTGCCTCAAATTAGTATTAGACTGAATGAGGCAA
>Ga0180009_10000596_pt1 | contig 49140 bp, 45 predicted proteins | sample OS_PC_MetaG_FD_123537 | JGI IMG/M metagenome (GOLD analysis project Ga0180009, IMG submission 123537) | Groundwater microbial communities from the Aspo Hard Rock Laboratory (HRL) deep subsurface site, Sweden - OS_PC_MetaG | ecosystem: Environmental > Aquatic > Deep subsurface > Groundwater...
AACGATCCGATAAACTAATACTGCTACCTCGTTAGCCGACTCAAATGCCTGAAGTTTTGTGTGATCACGCATCATTTTTCCCTATTAGCCTTCTACCTTCAGTCTATCCACCTGAGTAGTTACCTGAATTGTTCATCAAACCATTTCAGGTTCTCTTTGATAAGATCTGGTATGGGAAGTTTATAAGGACAACGTTCCATACACTCTTCACATTCAGAACAGTTTTTTGCCTTCTCAATACCATCCTTAATCCAGGGTCTTTGTAATAACCCCTCTCCCATTCTTTTCACCATAGAACGCAAACCTAGGATTTGCTGGATCGGAATCTCCTCTGTACAAGGCTGACAGTAATCGCATCGCCTGCAGAACGTTTTCTCATGACCTTTGGAGATCTCTTCGATCTCCTTCTTCTCCAATTCGTTTAGCTCCCAATTCCCTTGAAAGACCTCCCAGTTTTTATCGAAGAGATCTTTACGCTCAACACCGGGTATGATCACTATTCCTTCATGGGATAAGACATATTTTAAAGCCAGCCTGGGGTTTTCGATAACACCGCCAGATAGGGACTTCATGGCTATAATGCCCACATTTTTCTCTATCGCCTTTGGAATAACCTTTTCTTGCGCTGCAGGCTCAAGAAAGCTAAAGCATGTCATGATCGTCTCAAAAAGCCCATCCTCTACAACCCGTTCCAGGAGATCCAGGTTGTGGCTTGTCAATCCAATATGTCCGATCAAGCCTTCTTCCTTTGCCTTAATGAGGCCCTCAAGGGCTCCTTCTTCAGAGATCACCTGGTCATATGCATTGTTATCATTGACAAAATGACACTGATAAAGGTCAATATATCCCACCTGGAGTTCCTTTAGGCTCGTCTCCAGATCTTCCCGGGCTCCCTCCCGTGTCCTGTTTGGGGATTTTGATGCCAGGGTAACCCTTTTATCCGTCTGCTTCAGGGCCATGCCGATTCTTCGTTCGCTTGTGGTGTAGGCCCTGGATGTATCAATAAAATCGACCCCACTCTCCACAGCATGTAACACCGTCTCAACGGCTTGGTCTTCGTCCACCGTCTGAATTGGGATTCCTCCAAAACCCATCCGATTAACCTCAAGGCCCGTTTTCCCGATTACAATTCGCCTCATGTTTCTCTCCTATCCCTTAGGATTCCCCACCTGATCAATAACCTGGGGAAGAATAAAAGGCCTACGCCTAAATTCCAAAGCTGGAGTTTACCCCTGGCCCAGACCTGATTCGCGATGCTTTTATTCTTGAGCGCCAGCTTCGGAAATATTTCAAGCACATTAGCTACATATCTAATTGTCGCGCCAGGGCAGGCCGTAAGGGTTTTATCCCCTAGATATTGAATGGATATATTAATCCCTAATTGAGTTAAAATTCAATGAGTTGTTATCTGTTATTGGTTATTAACAAATAACAAATGACTATCAATTGAGCGTTTTTCGCTCAATTGAGATTTTACTTTATCGCGCGTGAAATGTGATCTTAAAAGAGACGTGCCCGTATCATGCAGGCGCTTGGGGACCACCCTTGACCACCAGCGTTTCTCCGGTCATGAAACTCGAGGCTTCCGAAGCCAGAAATATGACCACGTAGGCTATCTCTTCAGGCCGACCATATCGCCCCAGGGGCACCCGCTTCAGAATCTCCTTGACTCCCTCAGGGTCCAGTTCCATCTGGGCCTTAACCCCTTCAGTCTCTATGAGCCCGGGAGCGATAGCATTAACCATGATGTTATGCTTGGCCCATTCCATGGCTAGGGTCTTTGTGAAATCGACAACACCAGCCTTAGCCGCCCCGTAAGGAGACATGAGCGGCGAGCCCTCTATGCCGGCAACCGATGATAAGTTGATAATCTTTCCAGCCTTTTGCTGAATCATCACTTTGCCAGCAGCCTTGGAGCAGAGGAAAGTCCCTTTAAGGTTAATATTAATGATTGCATCCCATCCATTGGGGCTCAAATCCTCTACTGGACAGAGGAAACTGGCACCGGCGTTGTTCACCATAATATCAACTCGACCAAATTCATCCACTGTCTTCTGAACCATATTATCCACCTGCTCCGGTATCCGTACATCGGTAGCGATGGGCAAACAACGTCTGCCCATGGATTTAACCTCTTCGGCCACCTTCTCCAGATTGCCAAGGTTCCGACTGGCGATGGTTGAATCCGCTCCCGCCCGGGCGAATTCTATAGCAATGGCACGCCCAATTCCTGTCCCGCCTCCGGTAATAATGGCCACCTTGTCCGTTAAATCAAACTTTGACATCCATATGCTCCTTTCTTGATATTTGGGTTTGGAGGGAAATATTTTATCTCTACTCTTTACCAAACCCTGAATGATATTTAGGGGATATGAAAAATCAGCCAAAAAGTTTTTTCAGAAATACTTTGGAAAGTCTTGCTTGCCCGTCCACCAAGAGCTCCAGTTCCCCATGATCTAACCAGATGCCCTCACATTCGGGGCACTTATCTATCATGACCTTTTGAAGATTGACCTCTTCCAGATCAGTGCCACATTTGGGGCATTTCATCCAGTGCTTCTCTTTTCGCTCTTTCGCCATCTGTTCGGATCTATGGGTATCCAACGCCTTTCTCTTCTTCTCAACGAGCTCCTTGTCCAGTTTATAGAAATACTCCTCCTCCTTGTCGATCCCCTCTCTCTTATCTCTTTGTACCATGTTTACCTCCCTAATTCAAGTTAGTTAATTTTGATATTATTCTTTAGATCTCCCTATGAAATCATACGAGTACATAAAAGAATGTTGATTTTGTGTCAAGGGGAAAGGGACGGGGCAGGTGGATAGGTCCCGTACGGGACAAGACTGTTCTCCACTCCATGACGGACCTTGACCAGCTCCATGATGGTACCCAGATCCCTCTGCGTCGCCATATAGGTGAATGTTGTAGCGCCTCCCAAAAGACCCGTCATCTCCACGTCAATCCCCTGGTTTCTTAGGTCAGATACGACCTCGTCATGATCATCCACCTCACCGAAACTAATATGGTGCACCCCCTCGCCGTTCATCTTTAAAAATTCCATGTGGGTGCTCGGTCCCCATATGGGTTCTAACAGCTCAAACTGAATGTTACCGTGATCAGCAATAGCGCCCCTCACATGAAAATCCACTTCGCGCATGGTTATACCGTGAAAGATGCCATCGGTCACATGGGGTGGTTTGAAATCAATGAGCAACCATGGCCCTATACCCAAAATCTTCCAGTAATTCTTTGCTGTTTTCTCGGCATCCTCAACCACGACCCCGATCTGAACAATCTCCTTCCCCTTCATGTTTATTAATCCTGAACCCTGGAGATCATAGGTTCCCCACGGTTTAAATTTGCTCTTAACCCCAGGAGGAGCGTCTTTCACCACTTCAAAGATAGTCCCCAGTTCCTTCTGAGTGGCCATATAGGTAAAAGTGTAAGCGCCCCCCAAAAGGCCCTGCATCTCTATTCCCATGCCATTCTCCACAAAGGCGGACACCACCTGATCATGGTCATCCACTAACCCAAAACTGACATGGTGAATACCTTCCCCTCTATCCCTTAGAAATTCCATATAGGTACTCTCACCGTACATCGGTTGGATCAATTCAACCTGCATCTTTCCCATGTTGGTTAGAGCGATCCTGGAACAGGAATCACCATCCCTCAGCCGCCTGCCGTGTAAGACCATATTCGTGGGAGTTGCGTCAAAAAACAACCAGGGTCCAATGCCGAAGATCTCCGAATAGCGCTGGGCTGTTTTTGCGGCATCATGAACCACGAACCCGATCTGAGCTATCTCTTTCCCCTTTACCTCTACGAGAGGCATATTATCGCGTCCTGTTTCCATATCTGATGACCTCCCCCCTAAAACTCTTCTCCCATCTTTAACATCACCTTAATGGCCTTCCCTGTGTGTATACGATCTCGGTATATCTGTGGTAGCTGTTCCAGCATGGAATGATCTCCATCAAAATTTTGGTTCACCCCATAATTTCAGTACCCGGATAACTATCAGGGCCAGGAACATGACCACTGCGAATACAAGAACCGTCAAGCCGACGCTCCATTCCCACCAGACAGGAGCATTCACCAGAACCATCAAACCCGCAATGACCGGTGCAACCACGACGTTCATCAATGCGATATCCATTGCCACAGGAGATCTGAAATCCGGGTCCGCAATTCTTAGGAGCAAAAGCCCGGACGGTACCGTACCGGTCACGGTTCCGTAAATGGCAACCGTTCTCTCAAGATTATAGGATCCGATCCGTCGCCCCAGATATACGACAACAGCCGTGGTTAAAATTCCCGTTACCAAGGCAATAACTGAAATGGGAAGGATATATGTCCTTACAACAACCAGTTGAATGGCCATGACCGTTGATACAATCAAAATAATATCTTAATTCTTCCCTTTCCTCATGTGATCTATCTTCATTCAACTCTATCTTGCATCCCTTTTGTACAAAATAGAGCCTCTAATCAAAACTGTACCATCTCCCAGGTACCAACTCCTGGAAAATGATATCCGTCTTCTCCTCCAGTATCTTTTTTAACTGGGTCAGGTCCGTCTTCTCCGAACCCTCAAATAGGGGGTCATAATGTTGCGGCACAACGATCTTGCATCCGGAGGCCATGGCCAGACTGGCAGTCTGTTCTTCCAATCCGCGAAGGGTTCTACCGGGTAAAACCTGCAACAACGTTATATAAGCCTGTGCCTGTTGAGCCACCTCAATGATGCTTGGGTCAGGATAAGAGCCTGCTGCCACATCGCTGCAGAAGATCTTTGGGTCGAAGCGTTTTGCCAGTTTGCCCACGTCAAGGACATGGTCATAGTGCCCGTGTGTAAGGAAAATGTAGTCGCATCCTTCTATTTTGTCCGAAGTAATTGGAGCACTGACCGAGTCATCTAAATAAGGATCAATAACGATGGTTTTTTTGTTGGGCAGAACAATCTCAAAGCAGGCCGTACCCAACCATCTCATCTTAATGGACATCTTTCGCTCCCTTTAAATATAATCACACGTCATGGAGATACTAAGAGGAGCATCAGTAGTTTGCATCATGCGGTGTCAACACTCACCCCCACCCTGCCCTCCCCCTGATGGGAGGGTTTGGGAGGGGGTGAGATACTAAAAAGGTTCCTCGGCCAGTCTCTGATTGAGCCATAGGACGACCTTATCAAACTCTCTCTGTAGTTCTGCCATAGCCTTGCCCCTATGGCTTACCCGGTTCTTCTCATCGGGTGACATCTGTGCAAATGTCTCCTTCCGCGGAGGATAGAAAAAGATGGGATCATATCCGAAACCGTTCTCCCCTCTCATTTCATGGGCTATCTGGCCTTCACATCTCCCTTCATAGATCAAGGCAGGTCCCCTTGGCACTGCAATCGCGATAACACATTCAAAGGTGGCCTTCCTGTTCTCCTTCCCCTTCATAGCCTCTAATAATTTCAGGTTATTTTCCTGGTCACTGGCCCCTTCCCCCGCATAACGTGCAGAATAGACTCCGGGAAGCCCATCAAGGGCTTCTACCCTCAGACCGGAATCATCGGCAAGGGCAGGAAAGCCAAGCATCCTTGCGGTATCATGTGCCTTTTTATAGGCATTATCTTCAAATGTCTCTCCATCCTCCACAACCGGTGGAATGGATCCGAAATCCTTCAGGCTCTTTATCTCTATGGGGAAGCCGGAGAGAAGCTCCTTGAATTCCTCTATCTTTCCTTGATTGTGTGTTGCCAATACCAGCGGCCTATCAAGCATGGATCTTAATCCTCTCCATTTTTCTGATATTTTCATCCATTTTTCTTGCATTTTCTTCAAAGCCCGGCTTTCCTATAAGAGCAAACATGGCTTTTTTATACGCCTCTACGCCGGGCTGAACAAAAGGGTTATGACCAAAGAGGTAACCGCTAATGGCCACGGATCTTTCCATCATATAGTAGATCTGACCCAGGTTATGGGCGTTTCGACTGGGTATCTCGATTGTCATATTAGGCACCCCTCCCACATAATGTGCGTAAGCTGGTCCCTCAATTACTTTCCTGTTAATAAAGTTCATATCCTTCTTGCCATCCGGGAGAAAATTCAGGCCATCCAGGTTCTCTTTATCCTTTGGAATGTCAATGGTGTTATCATGATTCCCCAGTAGCAGAAAGGTCTCGATGATATTCCTTTCACCCTGCTGAACCATCTGTCCGTTGGCATGCAATTTCTCCGAATAAAGTGAAGGTGAAACCCATAAACCATGCCCCTTGTGTCCCTCGCTTTCAGGGAAAAGCTGTTCCATCCATCTGGCCACAAAATAGAGAGAGGTGGAGTTAGTGGCCACCACCTCGATCTTCTTTCCCCTGGACCAGGCCGCATATCGGACAGCGGCATGAACTAAGGCTGGATTCTCCCAGAAATCATCCGACATGGTCATCTCTCTCATCTTCTTAAAGCCAGCCACGAATTCCTCAATATCTATATTGGCCATGACCAACCCCACCAGACCCACATCCGTCAAGACAGAAAACCTTCCCCCGATATTATCGGGAATCACGAACGAACGATAACCTTTTCTGTTTGTTAGCTCCCTGAGTGCACCCTTCACCTTGTCTGTTGTAGCCAGTATGAACTTGTTAGCCTCATCTCCCCAGTTCTTCTCCAACAACTGCTGGATTATTCTGAAGGCTATGGCAGTCTCCGTGGTTGTACCCGATTTGGAGATAACATTGATTCCCACCCGTTTTCCTTCCAACATATCCATTGTATCCCGAAAATAATCCGGGTCCATATTCTGTCCCAGAAAATAGATTTCGGGTGCTCCGCCCCTCTTTTCCCTGGTTAATTGATTGAAATAGTTATGAGTTAAGGCACGAAAAGTGGCTTCAATTCCAAGGTATGAACCCCCAATTCCAAGAGAGACAAACGCATCTATCTGTCCGGCAAGATCTCTCGTAATGGATTTTATCTCTCTGATATGTTCTTTGTTAATCTCCCCTGGTAAGTTTTGCCAGCCCGTCATGGGAATCTCTCCATCCCGGATATCCCCTTCATCGTTTTTTAGCCTATTGTGGGCCTCCATAACCCTTGGAATAAGTCCTTCAATATCCTTTCTGTCTATGGATGACTCTTCAGGGGTATCAAACATATAAGTGATATCAAGGGAGATCTTGTTGGCCTCCTTAAAGGACTCCGATTGAAAGGGGTTTTGCTCATCACGCCCCCTTCTCATCTGATGATTGATTGTTTCATTATCTTTGAAATCGATCAGTTTTAGTCCCTCCATCTTATTCTCCTCTTTATTATTATGGTTTCACCAAGAACACACCGATAGTTTCTCACTGCTCACCCGATGCAACCCCGCCTGGTATGATTTTAACCGTAAAGGATGCGCTCAGGATCGGGAGAACCCTTCGTTGGGATCATATAGATGTGTCCATCTTAATTGATATGCATTCTACAGTAGTAAATTTTTTTGAATTTGTATAATAGATAAGTGAGGGCGTTATATGTTTTCACTGGAATCCTTCCAAAAACAATACGAGACCGACACCAAGGACCTCACCATCAGGGGTAGAAGTTTTCACTTCTTTGTGGCCAGATCCCTCGAAAGCTTTGTCGATTCCCAGGATATCTTTAACGATTTTCCACTGTGGATAAAGATCTGGGAGGCATCAATCATACTGGCCGATTATCTTGCCGGGTTGAAGGTTGAACCTGAAAAGAGGTTCCTGAAAATCGGTTGTGGTCTTGGTCTTGTGGGAATAGTGGCATCCGCTTTCGGACACCATGTGACCGCTACGGAATACAATCGGGATGCCCTCAACTTCGCTCATGCCAATGCTCTATTAAACAAGGCTTCAAATATAGAGATAAAGGAGATGAACTGGAATAAGCCACACCTTAAGGGCTCTTTTGACACCATCATTGGATCGGAAATAATCTACAAAGAAAGTGATTTCCCATCCATATTGAATGTTTTCAGGAGCTATCTTAAGGATGGCGGTGAGATCATCCTGGCTGAAGGAATTCGGAAAACAAGTATGGAATTCATGAGACGAATGGGAGATTCATTTAACATTACGGCTCAAAAGAGAGTTTTCCGCTCCAAAGTATAGAGAGATTATGGTCATGCTTTGCAGGATGAGATTGAAGATTTAGTGCCCCTACAAGAACTGATTCAATTTATCCATAAAGATCTGTCTTATCTCCTGAAGGCGAGTCTCTTCCTGGGCCTCAAAACGAAGCACCAGAACCGGCTGGGTGTTGGATGCCCTGATCAATCCCCAACCACCGTCAAAAAGAACTCTTGCCCCATCCACATCAATAACCTGATAGTCCTTTTTGAAGTCCTGGGCAAGGGTTTCAACCACCCGGAACTTCTTCTCATCTGGACAATCCAATCGAATCTCGGGGGTATTCACCATTTTGGGCACATCAGAGAGGAATTCCTTGATGCTCTTATCCGTTCGGGTCAGGATCTCCAGTAATCGTGCACCTGCATAGATGGCATCGTCGTAACCGAAATAACGCTCGGCAAAAAAAAGGTGCCCGCTCATCTCCCCCGCAAGCATAGCTCCCTCCTCTTTCATCTTGCTTTTGATCAGGGAATGCCCAGCCTTCCACATGATGGGGTTGCCCCCATGACTTTTGATATCGTCGAAAAGGACTTGTGAGCATTTGACATCCCCAATAATCTTTGCCCCGGGATTGCGATCTAGAAGATCACGGGCAAACAGGATCATTAACAGGTCACCCCATATGATATTGCCCTCATGATCCACTACACCGATCCTGTCCGCATCGCCGTCAAAGGAGATGCCCAGATCCGCAGAGTACTCAGGAATTTTTGCCATAAGTTCTTTCAGGTTTTCCGGAATGGTGGGATCGGGATGATGGTTGGGAAAGCGACCATCCGGCTCACAGAAAAGACTCACAACCTCAACCCCCATCGTGGAGTATACCTGGGGTGCCACCATCCCCCCCACACCATTACCCGCATCCACCACCACTGTTCTTGGTACATCTCCCGGTTGGATATTCGTCTTCATGTAATCAAGGTACGGATTAATGATTTCCCTCTCTTCTACACCCCCTTGTCCCATGTGAAATCTCCCTGACTCTCCAATCTTCCTGATCTTCTGTATCTCCTCCCCATGAATTGTGGTTTTACCGTGGCAGATCTTGAATCCGTTATATTCAGGAGGGTTGTGACTCCCGGTAATCTGAATGCCTCCATCCAGGTCAAAGTGAAAGAGAGAGAAATAGAGGAGTGGTGTGGGGATCATGCCCACATTGACCACATTCATGCCGGTCTCTATTAAGCCTTTTAGTATGGCCTCACCAAGTTCCGGTGAGCTTAAACGGCAATCCCGGCCAAGGACAATCTTTTGTGTCCCCCGATCACGGTAATAGGTGCCGATTGATAAGCCCAAACGATAGATGGTCTCTTGATTCAATTCATCAGGCGCCCTTCCCCTGATATCATATTCTCTAAAGATATTGGGGTTCATAACAGATCATCCTTTCGGTCCTTTTTCAACTCATCAACAATACGCCGGATCTCTTGTGATCTCTTTAAATCTCCAACCAATAAGGCATCGGGAGTATCCACCACGATGCAGTTGTTAAGCCCCAGACACGCCACCAACCGTCCACTTCGGCTGGAAATAAAACTCTGCTTACAGTCTATGAGAAGTGATTCTCCTTCTGAAAGATTTTGGTCTTTGTCATGATCCTGTTCCCTTAACTCGTACAGGGATGCCCATGAACCCACATCACTCCAGCCGCAATCGCATGGAAGTACAAAAACAGAGTCCTTGGTCCGCTCCATGATCCCGTAGTCAAAAGAGACGGCTTCCAGTTCCCCGTATACATTCTCCAGCTTGGTCTCGAAGGAATCGGTTCCCAGGGTCTCTTTTAGCCCACATAGACCTCCATGAAGATCAGGAAGATATTCCTGAATCTCTTTTAAGATGGTATCCGGTGTTGCCACAAAGATGCCTGCATTCCAAAAATATTCGCCGCTTCTAAGATATTGGAGAGCCTTTTCCGGGTCGGGTTTTTCCACAAAACCAGAGACCCTGTAGGCACTCATTTCGCTGGAGTCATAAACGACTTGGGACCTTTTTATGTATCCATAACCTGTTTCAGGCTTTGTCGGTACGATACCCAGGGTGACAATCCCCTCCGACTCTGCAATTCTTCCTGCCTCCCGGAGGCAAGCCACAAAGGCAGAGGTATTCCCGATAAAATGATCCGCCGGTAAGAAGGCAACAGGTTCATTGCAACCCAAATACTGGGCGTAGATGGCTCCTAAACCGATACAGGGTGCTGTATTTCGCCCCACGGGTTCGGCCAGTATTCGAACCTTTCGATCCCTAAAAAGCTCTTTCGCATCCTTGAGATGTTCCCGTCCCAGAACGATGATCATCTCTTCATCGCTGGCCAGGGGTCTTAATCTGTTGCAGGTCTCCAGTAGCATGGGCTCATCACCCGCGATGTTTAAGAACTGTTTGGGTCTGTGAATACGGCTTGCCGGCCAGAACCGGGTACCGGAACCCCCTGCCATGATGACCAGATACATATCTACTCCACAGCTATATGGTTAGTGACTAACGACATCTCCTTAGGTCCTGTAATCCGCATTAATGGTTATGTAATCATGGGTCAGATCACAAGTCGTCATTCGATCTTCATAACTTCCCTGACGGAGATCAATGGTTACATTAAACTCTTTCTTCCTCATGATCTCTGCAGCTTTCATCTCTTTATCAATGCCCCTACCAAGTCCCCCTTCAACTATCTTAATATCACCGATCCATATGTTAACGTCTTCCTCCCTCATGAGAATCCCTGACCTTCCGAGGGCTGCCATGATCCTTCCCCAGTTAGGATCCTGCCCGTAAAAAGCAGTCTTTACCAGAGAGGAATTGGCGATGGTTCTGGCGGCCGTGATGGCATCCAGATCGGTTGCGGCGCCTTTTACGGTTATATTCACCACCTTAGTGGCCCCTTCCCCATCCCTCACTATCATGGTTGCCAGGTCTGACATCACGTCAGTTAACCCTTGCTGGAAACCTTCATAATCAGCAGAGGATAATTGAGCATTTCCTGCCATGCCATTGGCCATGACCAGGACCATATCGTTGGTGCTGGTGTCTCCGTCTACGCTTATGCGGTTAAAGGTTGTATCAACCGACCATCGGAGCGCTCTCCTCAGATCTTCTGCATCCATCCCAATATCGCTCAAGATAAAACAGAGCATGGTGGCCATATCAGGCATGATCATTCCAGCGCCCTTTGCTATTCCAAGGATCCCATAGGTTTTGCCTCCTGCCACACCTTCGGATCGGCTTATTTTCGGGAAGGAATCGGTTGTCATAATGGCTTCCGCCGCCTGGGGTATACCCTCCGGTGAGAGTTTTTCCACAAGATCTGGTATGGCGTGGGTAATCATCTCCATGTTGAGATGGGCTCCGATCACGCCTGTAGATGCCACAACCACTTCATCAGGCCTGATACCCAATTCACTGGCAACCGAATCAGCTGTCAGACGGGCATTATCCAGGCCTTCTTTTCCGGTACATGCATTGGCATTTCCTGAATTGGCAATAATGGCCCGTACCTTGCCATCCTGGACGTGTTCATGGCTTAGTATGACTGGAGCAGCTTTAACCCTGTTTGTGGTAAAAACACCGGCTGCCACAGCCTCGTTCTCTGAAAAGATAAGAGCGAGATCCAATCCCTTATCTTTTTTCAGACCCGCAGCGACTGCCGATGCCTTAAAACCGGGTACAACATTCCCTTCCACTTTCATTCTTCCATATCCGCCTTTTATTAATATTTTGAATCTTTATCTCAGAAATGAGGAATTTTTTCATTCGGCAAGGCCCCACAAGGATTCTAGCCGAGGCGTACAGGTTGGTACGTCCCAGGCGGGAACTCGCGGAGAAAACAGCCAAAGGGGAAAAAACCATTCCCAGGCAATTACGTGGCACCGCAACACTTCTTATACTTCTTACCACTTCCGCATGGGCAGGGGGCATTCCTGCCGATCTTCTCTCCCTCTCTCCTTACGGTTACCGGTCTATCACCTTCATCCCCATGGCTAAAATGCATATCCTTCTTCTCTTTTCTGGACAACTCAGCGGGGCTCTGTTTCAAGATCTGGATGCGTGAGAGGGTCGTAAGCGTCTCTTCCCTGATTTGATCCATAAGCTCTTCAAAAAGAGCGTATCCCTCCTTCTTATATTCCCTTAGAGGGTCAAGCTGGCCATAACCCCTTAGGCCTATGCCCTCTTTCATATGTTCCATGTCCTGGAGATGGTTTACCCACCGGTTGTCGATGATCTGTAGCATGATGAACCTTTCCAAGGATTCCAGATCCTCCTTGCCAAACTCCCTCTCCCTTTTGTTGTAAGGGGAGTGAACCTGCTCCATAATGAGATCGGTCATCTCTTCTATGTTCATATGGTTAAAGGCCTCTTCTCCAAGTTCTTCAGGTCCTATCTTCGGGAGAAAACCGAAAAGCCTGGCCAGATTCTCTTTTAATCCCTGAATCTCCCAGTCCTCAGGATGTGCTTTGGGGTCAATAAATCTTGCAATCAGCCCATGCACCTTCTCATCCATCATACTGTGGATAATCTCTTCCACACCATCGCCCTTTAGAATATCTTTCCGCAGGGAATAGATAATCTCCCTGTGCTTGTTCATGACATCGTCATACTCAAGGAGGTGTTTTCTGATATCAAAATTATGGGCCTCCACTTTTTTTTGTGCATTTTCGATGGCCCTTGAGATGAGATTATGCTCGATGGGTTGACCTTCTTCCATACCAAGACGATCCATAACGGATGATATCTTCTCAGAACCGAATATCCTCAGAAGATCGTCTTCAAGGGAGAGGTAGAAACGTGAAGTCCCCAGATCACCTTGCCGGCCTGATCTACCCCTGAGCTGGTTGTCGATACGACGGCTTTCATGTCTTTCAGTACCCAGTATATGAAGACCGTCAAGATCTACGACACCTTCACCAAGGACAATATCCGTTCCCCTGCCAGCCATATTGGTGGAGATGGTCACGGTTTTTGGCTGACCCGCCTGGGCTATGATCTCCGCCTCTTTCTGGTGATGTTTGGCATTCAGGACAGAATGGGGAATGCCAGCCATCTTTAACATCTTACTCAAGACCTCTGATTTTTCGATGGAGATAGTCCCCACAAGCACTGGCTGTCCTTTCTCATACAGTTCCTTTATCTCCTCAACAACTGCCTGAAACTTCTCCCTTTCGGTTTTATATATGGCGTCGGGAAAGTCTCGGCGTATCATCTTCTTATTTGTGGGTATAACCGTAACATCAAGTTTATAGATATTATTAAATTCGGCGGCCTCCGTGTCAGCCGTACCTGTCATGCCTGCAAGTTTCTCATACGTCCGGAAAAAGTTCTGAAAGGTTACGGTGGCCAATGTCTGGTTCTCCTCTGCCACACTCACCCCCTCCTTTGCCTCCACAGCTTGATGGAGGCCATCACTCCAGCGGCGACCTGGCATCATACGGCCTGTAAACTCATCCACAATCACCACCTGATCGTCCTTAATGACATAGTGTACATCCTTTTCAAATAGCCAGTAGGCCTTAATAAGCTGCTGGGTGGTATGGAGGAGTTCCGATGAACGCATATAACGATCTTCCAGATCCTTGAGAAGCTCGGATCTCTCTTTGTCATTCAAGTTTTCATCTTCTCGAATCATGTAACTCTCCTGATCCAGGTCAGGGAGCAAAAAACCTCCAAGACTGCCGCCAGAGAGAAGCTTAATTCCTTTCTCCGTCAGTTCCACGGCATTGCTGCGCTCGTCAATGATGCAGTAAAGATCTTGGTCTATCTCGGGGAGGAGTTTCTGGGCGCTAAGCGTGTTCTCCATGCGATCTATCTGCTTCTTAAGCCATTGATTATTAGCCAACATATCGAGAAAAACAGGATTTTTAGGATCGCCCCGTTTCACCTTTAGAAGCAGTTCGATGGTCTTATCCCCATCATCTTCGCTTTGAAGACTTCCTTTTGCATTATTTATAATGGAACGAATAACCGAACCCTGTTTATTCTTCATATTGATGACCAAGGGTTTGGTCTCCATATAGATCTTGTTTTCACTGTGCTCCACTGGACCACTTATGATCAATGGGGTTCTGGACTCATCAACCAGTATGCTGTCCACCTCATCCACTATGGCATAATGAAAACCCCTCTGGACAAAATCTCTGAAATCAAACTTCATATTATCTCTTAAGTAATCAAACCCAAATTCGTTGTTTGTCCCGTAGGTTATATCACAATCATAGGCCTTTTTTCGATCTTCATCCTCCATCCCGTGAACGATAACTCCCACAGATAGCCCTAGAAAGTTATAGATTCCTCCCATCCATTCGGCATCTCTTTTTGCCAGATAATCATTTACGGTGACAAGGTGTACACCATCTCCTGTCAATCCATTTAGATAGAGAGGCAGGGTGGCAGCCAAAGTCTTGCCTTCACCTGTCTTCATTTCAGCGATCTTTCCTTCGTGCAGCACGATGCCACCAATAAGCTGCACATCAAAATGGCGCATCCCCAGAATCCTTACCGATGCCTCCCTGACGGCGGCAAATGCTTCAGGAAGAAGATCATCTAAGGGTTCCCCCCGTAAAAGCCTCTCTTTAAACTCGGAGGTTTTTGACTTGAGCCGGGAATCGGAGAGGGCCTGAAAATCAGGTTCCAGCTGATTGATCTTTTCGGCAAGGGGCGCCATGCGCCTTAACTCCCTCTCATTCTTACTGCCAAAAATACCTTTTATAACTTTTCCAAGCATGATCTATGACTCATTTTTCAGGATAAATCTTGGACTTAACGCCTATGGCGGAAGTCTTTTTTGACTGGATTAACAAGATTATCAAGATTTTTTATGGTTTTTTTATATCCTGAACATCATGTATATCCTGTCGAAAAAAAAACTTCCTATAAACTCCAACTATACACTATACATTTGAAGAATGGAATCTAGAAGCTAATTGAGGATATAACGAAGGGGATTTACAGGAACGCCTTTCAGATGTACCTCATAATGGAGATGGGGACCCGTGGTGCGCCCAGAATTCCCCACCAAGGCTATCTTTTGACCTCGCTTCACATATTGCCCCTTTTTTACCAGAGACTTGGACAGGTGTGCGTACTTGGTGTTCAGTCCATTACCGTGTTTGATATACAGAATATTACCATAACCATAATCCTGTCCAACTGAAGAGACGACGCCGTCGGCAGGGGCGATGATAGGGGCACTCATCCTGGTGGATATATCAAGCCCGCTATGAAACTCCTTCTCATTGGTAAATGGGGAGATACGATACGCAAATCCTGAACTGACCCAACCTCTGACGGGCCATACAGAAGGGGTGCAAGCAAGAATGGATTTCTGGGTTTCAAGAAACTTGTAAAGTTCAACCTTATCCTGAGTCTGAAGGGAGATCTCAGTATTCAGGTCATCCAGAGATTGATGCATCAAACGGACCAATTTCCTGTGAGCCTTTTCAATGGTATAATCCGGAGACAATAAGGCCGGATCAGAGCCACCAATGCCAAAAAATTGGTTATCATCCTCACTCTCTTCCAGGTTGACCATGACTTTTAGTTTGTGATCAAATTTTTTAAGTTCGATCAGTTTTTTATTGATGTGATCAATCTTTTGGGCCAGCCTAATAAGCTGCATTCTCTGCTGTTCATTCTCTTTCTCCAACTGAACAAATCGAGGGACCTGCGTTTTTATACCTTGATAGTCGTTAATACCCCTTGCAAGGAGGAGTATAGCCGATATGGAAAACAGAAAGAGAATAAGAATGAGGAGTTTAGGAATCTTAATCTGTCTAATCTTCCTTGCTCCGTCAGAGAGAAAAACTATGGTGACCTTCTTAAAAGCCAAGACGTACTCTCATGAATATCATGTTGGTTCTTTTTTGAATGGCATAGTCAGGTTTTAATATTTTATCTTAAAGAACAACAAAACTCAACAGCTTAATATAAATAGAAAAATATTAATTTAGTCGGAATTAACACAGAATATCTAATGTTGTCAACCTTTATTCCTTATTTTTCTCCTTTTCATGATCTTTGTTAAAAAATTTTAAGATATCTTGTGCAAGGGATCGACTGATTCCAGGAACAAGAACAAGATCTTCAAGTTTTACTTTAGATATATTATCTATATCACCGAATTGTTTTAGTAAAATGTTTTTGCGTTTTAATCCTATTCCGGGTATGAGGTCTAACTGGGACTTCCTCAAATCCTTTCCTCTGAGTTTACGGTGGTAGGTAATTGCGCGTCGGTGTGCCTCGTCTCGGATGCGCATCAAAAGAAGAAGGACCGGGTGATCAACCTTAAGATTAAGAGGGTTTTTGCGTCCATGGATATATATCCTATCCCTTTTACCCTCTCCCCCCTCATGGGCTTTGGCAATGGCCACAACGTCGGGAGCTTCCCCATCAGGATACCTATCCATTACCTTCTTGACCGTTAAAAGATGCCCCTTACCGCCATCCACAACAAAGAGATATGGAAGATTACCTTTGGAAACACGCCGGGAGACAACTTCAGACATCATTCCATAGTCATCAATACCCTCTACCCTTTCTATCTTGTAATTACGATAGCCTTCCTTGTGGGGCAGGCCATTAACAAAAGAGACAATGGTCCCCACAGCCAGATTTCCATGGAGATTAGAGATATCTAGACCTTCAATGGATTCTGGGAGCCTTTTCAGTCTTAATACAGACCGTGCCATTTCTATGAGGTCTTCCTCCCTAGGCCCGGAGGGTCTTGCGAGAAAATTCTCTGCATTTGTGACTGCCATGTTGACAAGACGCAATTTTTCTCCCTTTTGAGGGTGATGGACCGAGACCCTTCTCTCTGCCAGCTCAGAAAGCCAACCCCTGATGGGTATGAAATCTTCTATGGGTTCAGAGATGAGGATGTTTTTAGGAATGAAGGACTCTCGATGGTAGTATTGTTTCAAAAAGGCTTCCATCACCTCGTTGGAAGATCCCTCTTTATTCTTCAATCTATAATCGCGGCTGCCAGAGAGAACACCTCTTCGAATGAAGAGAATGACCAATTCGTATATGCCGTTTTTCTGTGCAAGACCGATAACATCCAGGTCTTGCATTTTGGGTGAAACCACATCCTGGTGTTCCAGGACACGCTCCACTGCCCTGAGCTTATCCCTTATACGGGCGGCCCTTTCAAAATCCAACTGATCTGATGCCCATTCCATGTTCCTTTTGAGCTGTCTTACCAGTTCCTGGTTGCGACCTTCAAGAAACAACCTGACCTGATTAACAACCTCATGATAGCTGGCATGATCTACTTCATGGGCACAGGGTCCAAAACACCGACCAAGTTGGTTGTTAAGGCAGGCCCTGGATCTTTTGGGTAGAGCGCTACTCTTGCACTTCCTTAACTGGAAGATCCGATTGATCAGTTTGAGTGTACTCCGGACAGCGTTGGCAGATGAGTAAGGTCCAAAATAGAGTGCACCATCCTTCTTTATCTTTCGGACAATGCTAAGTCTGGGATAGGTGTCTTCAATATCAAGACGAAGACAGGGAAAACGTTTATCATCCCTCAGGATGATATTGTAACGAGGCATGTATCTCTTTACAAAGCTGTCCTCTAGTATAAATGCCTCGTTCTCTGTAGCCGTAAGGATGTAATTAAGACCCTGAGCCTTTTTCATCATCAGCTCAGTTTTATAGGAACGCCCGCCAGAAGATTTGAAATAGGATAGAACCCTTTTTTTCAGGTTTTTGGCCTTGCCGACATAGATAACCCTGTCTGAGCTATCCTTAAAAAGATAGACTCCCGGCCTATCCGGCAGATTAAGGCGAAGCGTCTCCGGGTCCAGGTCATGATTGGTTAAAGATGACTCTTTCATGGTGAATGTGCTCCACTAGGAATCATCCCATCCATGATGGAGGCGTTTAACCATGATAACAAGGTTGTGAGGGGTTCCCTTCCGGTCCTTGACGTAATCTTTCAGGACCGCCTCTTTAATAAAATCGAGCTTTTTAACACCTCGTATGACAGATGAATCTTTGTCTTCGATCAACTGCATGACAAGTGTCTCCAGATACATCGCCATTGCCAGATTAATAAGGTCCAGTAACATCCATGTGCCCAATTTTTTTTCACGAAAAGAGGGATCAACCGATATTCTGATTTTGCCCACATGGCTTTCAGCCCCGTATTGTCTCCTGCTGAGAGTAGCATTGGCGATAATCTGGCCCTCCAAGACAGCCACAATCGAGATGAACCGATCAGGATCCATACTTTTTACCCGATCTTCTATCAATCCCGAATCAATCTCTTCAGGATCCAGAAACCACCTGTCATTTTCAGAGAATCGATCGAACATCTTAGTCAACAGGTGTTCATCGCCTTCCCGTAATGGCCTCAAAGTAACACCGGTTCCATCTTTCAAAAGTACTTCTTTGGGATAATCCTTTAACATATCAAAACCTGTTCCGCGGACAATTTGTCGGTCCCACCCTGTCATTGTCTGCAGCAGAATAATGACTTGCACACATCTAGGTTAAGTGATAGGAAGGAAAATAGTCAAGAGAATTGTCCGGCTTTATCTTGTCGTGCCTATTCATGGGCGTTTCATTTCACTTGTTTTAGTTATACGGTATGTTAATGAGACACTTTTTTACTATTCACTCCTATCTATTCATATTAATGGTCTTCTTCATCATGCAAGGATGTGCCGGCACGAAAAGATCAGGCCCAATCACTGTCAAGGTTTCTGGGATTTCAGGTCATTTCAGGATTGGACAGATTGTGGATCTCAAGAAGGGAAAAGTTCTTCCCTTTGAAAAGTTCATTGATGAGATAGCCTCAAAAGAGATTATCTTCATAGGGGAAGTACATGATAACCCTGAACATCATCTTATCCAACTCCAGATTCTCCAGGCCCTCATGGATGCTTACGGCCCTTTAACCATAGCCATGGAGTCTTTTCAGAAACCTCAACAACCTTACATCGATCAGTACCTCAAAGGAGATCTAACAGAGTCGGATTTTTTAGAAGAGGTGAACTGGAGAGGTGGTTGGGGTCTTGATTACCACCTTTATCGTCCCCTTATGTTGCTGGCAAAACAGAACAGAAGCAAGGTGCTGGCCATTAACGCACCTTATGATATCGTTAGGAAAATTGCACGACATGGCATAGAAAGTCTTGATGAAACCGAACGAAAGAACCTGGCCAAAGAGATCGACCTGACCAACAAATCCCATCGTGCTTATCTCCAGAACGCTTTTAAACATCATACTCACATAGATTTGAAAAAATTTGATTACTTTTATGAAGCCCAGTGTGTGTGGGAAGATACAATGGCCCAAAACCTGGCAGAATATCTGAATAAAAACAGAAGAAAACTGATTGTGATTTCCGGGAATGGACATATTATTAATAGATTTGGGATACCTGACAGAACCATAAAGCGATCTCCTGTCTCGATAGTAACCGTCATGCCTTATCCTATAAATGAAAACGTAGTCCTAAAAAAGGAGATTGCCGATTACGTCTGGTTAACCCCCGATTATCCCCATCGGTTTAGGATGTTTGAAGGCTCATGAATAGGGGGAAACAATTTAGTTAATTCAAGCCTTATGATTGTTTGTAAACTATGATGCATGATAGATACGAATTCCGATTCTGCCCGCTCTGCAGGGGAAAGCTTGAATCTGTAAGGTTAAAAGACCATGAACCGGCCAGACTGGTCTGTTCCGAGTGTGATTTTATCTTTTACCTGGATCCAAAGCTGGTGGCCTGCTCTGTGGTAGAGATGAATGATAGAATCGTGCTCTTAAAGCGTGGCATTGAACCCCAAAAAGGTAAATGGGTCATACCCGGTGGATACGTGGATCGGGGTGAAAAGGTGGAGAATGCCGCACTCAGGGAGACTGAAGAGGAATGTGGAATCAAAACACAGCTCAAAGACCTGCTGGGTGTCTATTCTTATCCTGGGCGGCTGGTGGTGGTGGTCGCCTATGTGGCAGAATATCTATCAGGTTCATTGATGGCCGATGATGAGAGCCTGGAGGTCAAGCTGTTGAAAACCGACGAGATACCATGGGATGACCTGGCCTTCCCGAGCACGGCAGATGCACTGAAGAGTTATTATCGTCTACAAGACGGACGTTAACCATACCTATTGATGTGCTCGGTAAAAAAAGGTTGAATTGAAGGATTTAATTATGAAAGGAGACAATAACAGAGATGAACTTAAAACCTGAAAAAATTGAAGACCTGAGCCCTGAAAAATTGAAAGTCATTATGAAAAGATCCATGGAGGATATCTCATCCGTGTATGAAGATATGCGCAAGATCGTGGAAGATGTGAGACAAAATGGTGATGCTGTATCCCTGAAGCATTACAAGAAGCTTAAGGAGGATATCTCCCAGGCGGATCTGGAGGTAACCAGGGAGGAGATAGAAGCGGCTTATAAACAGATGGACTCGAAGGTGGTGGACTGCCTGAAAGTAGCGGCTAAGAACATCATAAAATTTCACCATGCCCAGTTGGAAAGGGAGATGTGGTCCATAGAGGTGACCGATGGCATCATTGCAGGACGCATCACAAGGGCCATGGATAGGGTGGGCTGTTACATCCCCGGCAGAAGAGCCGCATATCCCAGCTCCATTCTCATGACCGTTCTTCCTGCCAAAGTGGCTGGAGTGGGTGAGATCGTGGCTGTGACACCTCCTGATGAGGGCATGGTGGCAAATCCCGCTACCCTGGTAGCGGCGGATGTGGCGGGATGCGGTCGAATCTTCAAGGTGGGCGGCCCATGGGGCGTGGCCGGCCTGGCCTATGGGACAGAAACCATACCGAGGGTGGACAAGATTGTGGGCCCGGGGAACAAGTACGTTACGGCTGCCAAGATGCTGGTCTATGGACAGGTGGATATCGACTCCCCGGCAGGCCCCAGCGAAGTTCTGATACTGGCCGATGAAACAGGAGATCCGGAGCTGATCGCCGTGGATTTTCTATCCCAGGTTGAACATGATCCCGATTCAGCGGCGGTGCTGGTAACCACATCCCAGAAACTGGCAGAAGAGGTATGCAACCTTATAAACCGGGAGTTTGAATCACTGCCCAGGAAGGAGATCTTGCAATCATCACTCACCAAGCATTCTCACGTGCTTGTGGCCAAAGATATGAAACAGTCCATCGATTTTACCAATGAATACGCTGCGGAGCATCTTCAGATCTTGACAGAAGACCCTTTCATTGTCCTGAACAAGATAAAACATGCGGGATCCATCTTTCTAGGGCCTTACTCTCCGGTGCCGGTTGGGGACTATGCATCAGGAACCAACCACGTCCTGCCCACAGGTCAGTGTGCCCGGATGTTTTCAGGACTCTCGGTGGATGACTTCATAAAAAAACCCACTTTTCAGTATCTGAGTAAAGAAGGGCTATCCAGTTTAAAAGATGTGGTTGTTACCCTGGCCGAATCAGAAGGCCTCCCTCTCCACGCAAGAGCGGTTCAGGCAAGATTTCCATCAACTTGATTTGCAAAACCGGAGCTGCTAAATACGAACTTCAATTCCGCTCCATTTAAAGAAGGAGGTTAAAAATGGCTGACATCAAAGATTATCATATGCCGGATGAGCTCTATTACAACGAGGAACATTGCTGGGCTCGGGTTGATGGGACAAAAGTGACTGTGGGCATGAATGACTTCTTCCAGAAGGAGGCAGGTGATATTGTGTTTGTTGATCTGCCTGAAGAGGAAGATGAAGTAAGCCAGGGAGAAGTATGTGGAAAAATCCAGTCCAGAAAATGGATCGGGAAGCTGGTGGCGCCGGTGTCAGGAGAGATCGAGGAGATAAATGAAGAGCTGGAGGAAGATCCCAGCCTTATTAACACGGATCCCTATGGTAAAGGATGGATTCTGGTCATTGAGGCCAGTGACCTTGACTCGGAACTGGACAATCTCGTCCATGGTGATGATGTTGAGGGATTTATAGAGGAGGAGATCAAGAGGGCTGAGGAGGAAAGAGCCAAGGCATAATGGATTTACTACTGAATATTGTCGATTGAATATTTGAGTCAAAGACCTCTTCTTTCAATATTCAATCTTCAATCGAAAATCGTCAATGAGTGGGTTAATACATAGGTTGAACATATTGTTAAAGTTAAATTGAATTTCAATATCCAAGTTTGACACTATGAGCCAAAGCTGGCGTCTCTTCAAGAACACTTCAAGACCCGTATCCACCGCTGAAGGTCTGGCGGTGGATGACACCCTTCCCCAATCCGTCTCCCATCACCATTCCCCTCCCATACTTCATCTGTACACCTTTATACCCTCTGTAATCGTCGGAAAATATCAGGATATTGAGGCTGCTCTGAGGCTTGACAGATGCAGGGTCAGAGGCATTGAGTACAACCGGCGGAGTACAGGAGGCGGCACGGTTATCATGGGCCCCAAGGTGGTAGCCCTCGGCCTCGGGATCAATGCGGACTATCCCGGGTTTAGTGGCGGGGTGGGCGGGATATTCAGATCCCTTGGCCAGGTTCTCATAAAAGCCCTTGAAATACTCTCCATTCAATGTCATTTCCAACCGAAAAACGACCTGGAAGTGGGAGGGAAAAAGATAGCAGGGTTATCGGCTGCATCGGAGACCGGGAACAGCCTGCTCTTCCATACAAGCCTTCTGGTGGATTTCGATATCCAGTTGATGGCCGATATCATGGACACCCCCCTCATCAAAATTCAGGACAAGGGTTATAACTGTTTCAGCCAACGAATGACAACGGTGATCCAGGAACTGGAACGAGAGACTGCCGTGGAGACGGTCATGGAAGCCATACAGGAAGCCTTTGAGGATCAGTTCAAGATACGTTTCCATGAAGACACCCCGGATGAATGGGAAAAGGAGATTACCCTTGGGTTGATTGAGAAGAGATACACCAATCCTAAATGGATATTCTCCCATAAACATCCAAGGTCCAGGATGGGCATCGGTCGGTTAAAGACCAGAGGCGGGCTTCTGGAGATCTACCTCTCCCTTTCAGGGGGTTCCATAGAGAACGTGGTTATAACAGGGGATTTCTTCTCCACCAGCCAGGACATTAACCGGCTTGAAAGTGTCCTGAAATGGACCTCCGCCCGGGAGGAACGCATAGAACAAAACCTCTCAAGGGTGTGGCGAGATGATATGATCCACGGCATTGATGTCCCGACACTGACAAGGGCCATCATGAAGGCTAAAGAGAATCAGGTACGCTTGTAAGCGTAGGCTCAGGGTGTAAGGCTCAAGGCTCAAGGTTTTTGTTTGTTCTCTCTGTGTCCCCTGTGCCTCTGTGTAAGGATAAAATGATAAAAAAACAGAGTCCCGAGTATGCCAAGATAAGCCATGCCACGGCCATCTCTCTCGGTCTCATGAGGGGAAGGATGTATCGGGGTGCCACCAACAGGTGCGTGAACCTTCTTGTTCATTATCCTGAGGGGTGTTCTGCCAACTGTGCGTATTGCGGCCTGGCCAAAAAGCGACCGGGATCCTATCAAGAGAAGAGCTTTATTCACGTTGAGTGGCCCATCTACTCCATGGATGAGATTATTGATGGCATCAATAATGCCCCTGCTTATGTACAACGAACCTGTATATCCATGATTACCAATGGTAAGTGTCGCCGACATACCGTGGAAATAGCCAATCGATTGAGGTGCGAGACCCATATTCCCATAGCCGTTCTCATAAGCCCCACAATACTGATGAAGGAAGATATAAAGGCTATGGAGGATGCAGGAGTGGACAAGATAGGCGTGGCCATTGACCTGGCTAATCCGGAGCTTTTTGACAGATACCGGGGGAAAGGCGTCTCAGGTCCCCACAGGTGGAAAAGATATTGGGAGATAATGGAAGCCGGACTTGAAATATTTGGACACCCCCACGTTGGCGCCCATCTCATGGTGGGAATGGGGGAAACTGAAAAGGAGATGGTCTCCCTCATGGACAGGTTATGGCGTACGGGAGTTGTCAATCACCTCTTCTCATTTTTTGCCGAAAAAGGGTCAAGGCTGACTGACATGCCCCAACCCCCATGGCCTACCTACCTCAGGGTCCAGTTGGCCCGTTATCTCATTGAGGAAGGCCTGAGTCGCTATGAAGATATGGAATTTGACCAACAAGACCATATTGTTGATTTTGGTCTTGATCCCATCAGGTTAAGAAAAGCTATCAACCTTGGCACGCCTTTCATGACCACCGGTTGTCTGGGGCCGGATGGACAAGTGGCCTGCAATCGCCCCTTTGGTAACTGTCTGCCTGATGTAAGGCAGTGGAACTACCCTTACCCGCCCAATGAAGAAGAACTCATGCTCATTCGAGAAAATATCTTTAAACTCACTTGACCTCCATTGAGAATTTACCCCGTCAAGTTACATGCTCTGTGTCCCCGGCACTTGTTTGGTGCAGGTGGTGAAAAATAGGTTGCTAAAAAATATTTTGACAAGTAGACTGAAAACTGTTAAGAAGCCTTTTTCTTGTTTGGGCCGTTAGCTCAGTCCGGTAGAGCAGCGGATTTTTAATCCGTTGGTCGTGGGTTCGATCCCCGCACGGCCCACCAACATATGGAGATAGCTGGATCCTCTCTGAGGGGAATACCTCGACGGTGACCATTTTCAGCTATTTGGTTTTTTTACCCGATAGCGTCCCCATCGTCTAGCCAGGTCCAGGACACTGGCCTTTCACGCCGGCAACACCGGTTCAAATCCGGTTGGGGACGCCAGTTTGCTCGCTCAAGGCTTACTGGAAACGGTAGGCCTTTTTCATATCATCCTCCACACACGGTCCAGAACATCCCGCCTTACAGGCGGGACAACACCGGTTCAAAGACTGTGAAACATCCCGCTCTGCGGGATTGGGGACGCCAGTGTCTTTAAAAGGGATGTCCTTAATAATGAGGAAGTGCCTTTTTTATTTATGCGTGAAAGCTCCTTTCACGTCACGCTAACCAGCGGGATTCAAATCCGGTTGGGGACGTCATAATAATATCAATGGGTTGCATGATTTCGTGTAACCCTTTTTATTTTCTAAGTAATACATGGACAGCATCCTCTACTAACACATGCTATTTGGGCAATTTAAAAAAAATCTATAGGGGGGCGTTGTCTATAGAGAAATTCAATGGATATTAATGCTTGTCTATCGCTCCTCGAGCGCCTGCAACTCGGCATCAGTATGGCGAAGGCGTTTAGCAATAGCGAGGGCCAGGCGTGCGAAAACCTGGACGCCAAAGACGGCGTCAGAATAGCTCCTTTCGTTAAAACGGGAACGGGAAAGCACGTAGAGGTCGGTCGTAACTTTCGCCTCTACGTCGGCGGAACGGACACTACGGTCGAGAAATGATAGCTCACCGAAAAAGTCTCCCCGGCCAATGGTGGCGAGATGATGGCGCTTGTCTCCCTTGAGTGGGAGCAGGATCCGTACGCTGCCTCGGCGTATAAGGAAGATCTCGTCTCCCTGATCCCCCTGGGAGAAAACCTTCTGACCCTGCTCGACTGACAGTTCGCGCATGCAAGCGAACAGTTCACTGAGGATCCTCTCGTCGAATCCGCGAAACAGATCGAAGTCCTTCATATCGAGCGGGTGTTCATCATCTTTTTCCCATGCACCCGAGGCCTCTAGAATACGATCTTCCATCCATTCCAGGGCACTATCAAGTGTCTCCGAGACCATCACGCCGCCGCCTTCACTAACGACACCCAACTGCGCCAGGTAGCGCTCGAAATCACGCCGGTCATGCAGGACTGAGGGCATGCCGGTGAACAGCAACCGTCCCCCGCGTTCCTCTAACTGCACTTGCATCTGTTCAAAGAGGTGTGCTGCCGTGTAGTCCATCGATTGGACCCGTCGCATGTCAAAGAGAATAAAGCGCTTTGTCCGAAGATCGCCCTCTAAGTGGGAAAAAGCTGGTCTGTGGTTCCGAAGAACAGGTTCCCCTGGAGCTCACAGAAGACCCCTTGCCCTCCGTGCTTGTTGAGGATTTCTCGTTCTGAATCAAGACGGAGGGTCTTCGATGACACCTGGTCCAGACCCCTCTTCCGGCGGATAACGGAACCCCGAATCTGGTCCCGGATGAACAGTAGGATTGCGAGGGCAACACCAACCCCGGAAGCCGCAATCAGGTCAACGGTGACGGCGACAAGGATCACCCCGACGATCACGGCGAAATCCAGTCGTCCGGCAGGATAGCGTAACAGCCGAAACATGCTCCTCCAGTCGAACATTCGCAATGAGATGACCAGCAGGATACCTGCCAGAGCGCCAATCGGCACCCAGGCAACAAGTCGGCTTATTAAGAGAAGGGTCATGACCACGAACGCGCCCTCGATCACGCCGGAGCGAGGCGTTCGGCCCCCGCTGGTTACATTAACAAGGGTGGGCCCCATTGTTCCAGCGCCCGGTATACCACCGACTAGGAAAGATACCAAATTCCCAATTCCTTGACCCATGAGCTCTCGATCCGAGTTGTGCCGGCTGTGGGTCAAAGCGTCGAGCACCACGCAAGTCTTCAACGTATCGATGGATAATAGAACCGACAGGGTAAGAGCGGGGATGAGAATGAGTCGGATCGGGTTAAAGTCGACCGCAAGGAGGGAGGTCGCCCGGCCGGCAACTGCCTCAAAGAAAGAACCGGAGGTATGGATCGGTCCGATGACGAGGGGGTTATCTAGGAGTTGCAATAGCTCCGAAGAAAAAAAGGCGAGAAGGAAATAGGTGAGCATCCCGCCCAACAGGGCATAGATGGCTGCAGGGACCTTTCTGGTAATGCGTGGGATTATTACCATTACCGACATGGTGACAATCCCAATTACGAGCCCCTGCCACTTCCAGAGTCCCGGGGAGATCAAACCCTGAAGAAGTGGCGTTCCTTTTGGGAAACCGAACAGTTTTGGGAGCTGGCCGAGAGCGATGAGAACTCCTACGCCGGAGAGATAGCCGCTGACGACGGGGTAGGGAACGAACTTGATCAATCGGCCACCGCCAATGGCCCCGTAAAGGACCTGAAATCCAGCAGAAAGCAAAGCGGTCAGTGCCATTAGTGTAAGGATACTCGCCGGCCCGAGGCCATCGACATTTCCGGCAAGAAGACCCGCCACAAATGCGGACAGCACGGCGGCCGCTGGCGCGCAAGGAGCCGATATCAGTCCACCCGTCCGTCCTAAAAAAGGTGCAACGAGGCCGAGCGCAGCCGCGCCAAGGATGCCAGCCAGAGCCCCCTGCCCCACGTATTCCTGCCCCAGTGAAGAGTAGACGAGAACTCCAAAAGCTATAGAGGATGGCAGGGCCACTAACATGGCAGCCAATCCACCCCACAGGTCTCCGGCAATCGATGGTGTTCCCTGATCATTCTGTCCAGTTTGAGCTCTCATGATGTCGTATTTCTCCATTTCCCACAGGATAAATCATGACCAAATTCTTTTCGCCCATATCCCCCTAATAATCACCTTTGTACCTTTGAATAAGACGAAAAGGGTCATTCATTCTATTAACTGACCAACCCCTTTCTTTCTTAGACACAAAATATCAGCAAAGCAAAAAGGATGAAAGAGAATAATGTAGGTTTATTAAATCTTTCGGGAAACGAAAAAACAGTCCCTGGATGTTATGGTCGGCAATCAGAAAATTCTTTAAATTTTAATACATTATCAATATTTCAAGAGGAAATAAGAGTTGACATCAAATCCGGCTGTGCTCTATTATTATTTATGCCTCTGAATCTAAAGCGGATATCGGGCAAAAGGGGGTAGTTAGCAAAAGCCTAAGTGCATAAACAGGGGTCCCACTATTTGCATTGTGCGGAGGACAAAAAGGACTTATGGGGTTCAGGAAGCATCCACGTAAAGGATTGGAATCCGGGTAAGGAACCTTTTAAAAGACATTTCTACCGCCAAGGATGTGCCTATGAAAAAAAGAACGAAAGTCGCTCTAAAAACGGGAAAAATTAACCTTGATTCACCGGATACCCTCATCAATCGAGAGTTAAGTTGGCTCAGTTTTGCACGACGCATTCTCGCGCTCATAGAGGACCCTGACTTACCCCTGCTTGAGCGTGTCAAGTTCGCAGGCATCATGGGGATGCTGCATGATGAATTTGCGATGAAACGTATGGGCGGACTCAAGCGAAGGATGAAGAAAAAGAAACTCTCCCACGCCGGGCTGACCACGGAAGAGGAACTTCGGGCGTGCCAGGATGAGTTGAACAAGCAGAGCCGCCTTGTTTCACGGCTGGTGTTTGATGAACTTCGACCTGCTTTGGCAAAGGCCGGGATACCTATCCTGGAATACAAGGATCTTAATAAAAAACAGTCTACTCAAATGAAACGGTATTTCCGTAAATCGGTGGAGCCTATCCTTACACCGCTCGCCGTAGACGTTTCTCATCCCTTTCCTTTCATCAGCAACCTCGGGCTGAACATTGCAGTGACAGTTAAGGAAGCCAAGAAGAAACAAAACCGTTTCGTTCGTATCAAAGTGCCCACGAACCGCCCGCGCTGGGTTCCGCTGCCTAAGGAAGCTGGTTTTGTACCTTTAGAACAGGTGATCTCATCCAACCTCAATCTGTTTTTTCCCAAGGCATCTCGCCTGAAGTGTTATTTCTTCCGCGTCACCCGCATCGCCAAGGATAGCCCATGGGAACGAAACATCCTGGACGAACCTGAAGCCGATCTCACCCCGGGCTCCCTCGTCGGCATGGTAACAAACGAGCTAACGACCCGAAAGTTCGCCGGTGTCGTACGGCTCCAGGTGAGCAACGGAATGCCAAAAAAGCTGCAACGATGGATAGCCAAGCAGCTTAAGGCTGATATAAAAGATCTTGAACCAACAGAGGGCTTGTTGGGTCTTGCCGATTTAATGAAGTACCAAGTGGAGGGTTACCAGGAACTGCGCGATCCGCCCCATAAGCCCGTAACCCATCCTAGATTGCGCCTCTTGGATCCTGACAATCCAGCGGAAATATTCACGGAGATCCGTCGGGGCGATATCCTGCTTCACCATCCCTACCACAGCTTTGACAGTTCTATCCTCCATTTCCTGCAGTGCGCGGCCATTGACCCGAATGTGCTGGCGATCAAGCTGACGATCTATCGTACCAACAGCCCTTCGCTGGTCATCCAGACGTTAATGGAAGCGGCGCAACGGGGTAAGCAGGTGGCGGCGCTGGTGGAGATCACCGCACGCTTCGATGAAGCGCCCAACATATCATCGGGCAAGCGGCTGGAGCGGGAGGGTGTGCATGTCATCTATGGAATGGAGCGTGTAAAGACCCATGTCAAATTGGCCCTCGTCGTACGTGAGGAGGAGGACGGCATTCGTCGCTATTTCCATGTGGGAACGGGCAACTACCATCCGGGCACTGCCCGGATTTACGAAGACCTGGGCATTCTCAGCTGCGATCCGGAACTGGGGGCCGATATCGCGACCCTGTTCAACGAGTTGACCGGTGCCATAGAGTCTCCCGGCTACGAAAAGCTCCTAGTCGCCCCCCACAATATGTACAAGCGCTTTGCTAAATTGATTCGTCGCGAGATTCAGCATAGGCAAGAAGGCCGACCTTCAGGCATTCGCGCCAAAATGAATCAGCTACAGGATACGCGCATCATTGGCGAACTCTATCGCGCCAGCCAGGCGGGCCTGCCAATCAGCCTCAATGTGCGCGGTTTGTGCTGCCTGCGCGCGGGGGTTCCCGGCCTTTCTGAGAACATCAGCGTCTTTAGTACGATCGGCCGCTTCCTGGAACATGGCCGTATCTATCGCTTTGAAAATGGTGGTGATCCGGAATTCTTCATCGGCTCGGCCGATTGGATGCGACGGAACCTTTCCAGCCGCATGGAGAGCATCATGCCCGTTACAGACCCTAATATAAAACAGGAGTTGGAGCAGATCCTAAGCGTATTAGAAAACGACAACTGCTCAGCTTGGGACATGCAACCCGACGGCAGCTACGTACTTCGTCGTCCCCAGAAAGGCGAGGAATGTCGCGCTGCTCAAAAAGTGTTCATCGATCTTTCCAACACTTTGACCTGAAAAATATCTAATTAGGACACCAAATCATGCAAAATCCTGTTAAATTCAATCTACCAAGCGAATCTGATCTTGAACGATTCATTGGTGAATTGGGCGATCAATATGCGATCAAAAAAGAGCCTAATAAGACTGAGACCATCAGGATTTATGATACATTTGACTGGCGCTTATTTAATAAGTCACTTGTTTTGTATGAGTGCGGCGACAATCTATGCTTACTCAAACTACCCAAGAGTGAAATGATACATAGCGTTAAAATCACCTCTCCCCCCGTTTTTATATGGGAATTTCCCGATAGCAGATTAAAAGAACAGTTGACACTGATTATTGGAGTGCGGGCACTTTTAAAGCTTGTTGAAGTCCAATCCAGATCCAGATCTTATTGTCTTTTAAACGAGGAAGGTAAAACGGTCGTACGCTTGGCCTATGAGGAGATTCGATCCTCCCGCAAGAAAGATGCACCGACGATAGCGGCTCATTTGTGTTTGCGGCCGGTTAAGGGGTATCCCAAACATTCTCAAAAAATAACCCACCGATTTGAAGGAGCGGGGCTCACAATAAGCAAAGAAGATGATACATATTTTAAAGGGCTGGAGGCCGTTGGTAAAAAACCGGGCAGTTATTCCACGAAAATAAACATTCAACTCGACCCTGATATGCGCTCTGACGATGCAACAAAAGTCATTTTACGCTTTTTATTACAGATAATACGAATTAACGAAGCTAACATTGAAAAGGAACTTGACACGGAATTCGTCCATGATTTCCGGGTGGCTATCCGCAGGACGCGCTCGGCGTTAGGCCAGATTAAATGCGTGTTCCCGTCAAAAACAACCGACCGGTTCAAGAAGAATTTTTCTTTTGTGGGAAGGCTCTCCAATGAGCTACGGGACTTGGATGTCTACCTTCTCAAGGAGGATACGTACAAAGCGAAGCTTCCGCCTGTCTTAAGTGATGACATTAATCCTTTGTTTGACTATTTACTGGAAAAACGTTCAAAGGCTTTTCAGAAAGTTGTTCGCGGATTGAAGTCGAAACAATATGCAAAGATTTTAAAGGATTGGGAGGCATTTTTAGATGAACCGCAACAGGATTCTTCAACGGCATCTAATGCTGAGTTACCCGTAATTGATCTGGCAAGTAAAAGAATCTATAAAAAGTACCGAAGTGTTGTAAAGGCCGGCAACCTGATCCTCGAGAACACTGATGACAAGATGCTGCACGTTCTAAGAATTCATTGTAAAAAATTGCGCTATTTGATGGAGTTTTTCTCAAGTCTGTTTCCCCGTAAAAAAATAAATATCTTAATTGATCAACTGAAGAAATTGCAGGACAACCTGGGGGATTTTAACGATCTCTGTGTTCAGGAAGAATACCTTCTCAACATCGCCAAGGAATTACCCGTAACTCAAGGGCAGTTAAAGAAAACACTTGTGGCAATCGGCGGCCTGGTTGGAACGTTGGGAAGAGAGAGACAGGTTGTTAAAGATGCGTTTGCTAAAACCTTCACAGACTTTGCATCGCCTGCAAATAACGATTTATTCCAAGAACTTTTTATCTCACAAGCGCAGCAGGGTGTTTTATGACAACACTGGCCATTTACAGCAATAAAGGGGGGGTGGGTAAAACCGCAACAGCAGTAAATCTGTCCTACCTGGCAGCACAAACAGGTGCTAAAACCCTCCTCTGTGATCTGGATCCTCAAAGTTCCGCAACCTACTATTTTCGAGTGAAACCCAAACTGAGGTCCGGTGTAAAGGGATTGATCAAAGGAGGCAAGAAGGCATATAGAAGTGTTAAAGGCACTGATTATGAGAACCTGGATCTGTTGCCGGCAGATTTCTCTCTTCGCAATTTGGATGTCATTTTTAATAAATTGAAGCGTTCAAAAAAAAGGCTGAAAGAAATTTTAGATCCCTTTAAGGATGAATATGACTACATCATATTGGACTGTCCGGTCACCATCAGCATCCTGGCCGAAAACATATTCAACGCTGTCGACTACACCCTTGTCCCGCTTATACCAACAACACTGTCTGTGCGTACGTATAGACAATTACTCTCTTTCTGCAAAAAGATAGACTATGATATCGGAAGGATTTTCGCCTTTTTTTCGATGGTCGATCAGCGTAAAAAAATGCACAAGGAACTTATGATTGCTACTTCAAAGAGTTTTAACCATGTATTAAAAAGCTTTATTCCCTATTTGGCCCAAATCGAAAAAATGGGAATCCACCGCGAGCCGGTTCCGGTCTTCTCTCCGAAATCAATTGCTTCAAAAGCATATGAAAATCTATGGGACAAAGTTAAAAAAAATATACTTTCTGCTGATAGATATATGTAATACAGGTCTGGCTAAAACGCGATTCTTAATCACCAGAGGAGATATGCAAGAGAGATCTCTACGTTATGAGTTTCGTGCATTTGCCCAAAATTTTGGTCTTATGGAAGAAAAGATGCGGAAACTTTCAAAATTTGATAGAGTCAGGGAAAGTTCGGAAATTTACATTTTGTCTGCAGATAATCGTGAAAATAATATAAAAATCCGCTATAATATGTTGGATTTAAGGTCTTTGTAAAAGAAGAAAAGGGACTCCAACAATGGAATCCTCGAATGAAGGAAGAATTCCCCCTGAAGATGGAGATTATCCGGGATGAAGTATTTCCTGTTTTGGGTGTGGCTATTCCGGAATTCAAACGTATTGAATATACTTTGACACAATATCTTGAGGATATTGTTAACCCACATAGGGAATTGGTTATAGCCCGGGTATTCAAACGCCGTTTTGGTTATAGGATCGATGGGTGTACCAGCGAGATTGCGGAACTGCTCATCAACGGGGCGGCCATTAAAACTCTCGCTGTAGAGTCTGTGAATATAGAGGCAGTATTGAAAGCCAAAGAGATGTTTGGATTGCAAGATTATGAAAATGTTAGCTATCTATTGGCAATCAGACGAATTCTAGGCATGGAGCCTCTTCCGGATTAAAGGCCGAACTCTCGATCAACCTAAAGGGCAATTTAGGTAAACAAAAAAAGCTTTAGACATGGTTTTATGAGGATGCTATGGCCACGGAAATCGAAAGGAAATTTCTGTTAAAAGGATATGCCTGGCGTAGTGAAAAAGCAATGAAATATCGGCAGGGGTATTTAAACAGCGCAAAAGAGAGAACCGTGCGTGTGCGTACTATAGGCGACAAAGGCTACTTGACGATCAAGGGAATCGCGGTTGGAGCATCCCGCTTGGAATTCGAATATGAGATTCCCTGCCAGGACGCAAATATATTACTGGACATCTGTGAGAAACCCCTGATTGAAAAAAACCGTTATAAGGTGGAGGAAGAGGGTTTTATTTGGGAAATTGATGAATTTTTTGGGGAAAACCAAGGATTAATCATTGCTGAAGTGGAATTGGACAGCGAAGATCAGGAGTTCCCAAAGCCGGATTGGGTTGGTGAAGAGGTAACCGGAGACCCACGCTATTTCAATGCCAACCTGATAAAGAATCCATACACAAAGTGGTAGATGTTCCATTCCTTCCCCATTAAAGTTTGGAAGAAGGAGATCAAAGTGGCAAAAAAGAAAAAAAGACTATGCAAATGGAAGGAAGATGACATTACTGAAAAATTTGATGAATTCGTAGATATCATCAAAAAACCAAAATTCTTATGCAAAAAGTGCGGAAGTGTGGCGAACAAAAAAAATGGTTGCACAAACCATCTGTATTAAAGTAGCTTATCACAGCAATAAAATCATTTTTTTGACCTTAATTCGTTTCGCTCATTTGCCATGGGTTGAAAATTATGAAAACCCTTTATGTGGTCAGACATGCTAAATCGAGCTGGAAATATCCTAACTTAGACGATTTTGAAAGACCCCTGAACAAGCGTGGCCGCAAGAGTGCTCTGTTGATGGGAGAAATTCTTAAAAATCTAAAAGTAGCACCGGACCTCTTAATATCCAGCCCGGCAAACAGAGCTGCCATGACAGCAAGAATTATTGCTGATGCGATCAATTATCCTCTTGAGAAAATTCAATACAGTGAAGCCATTTATTTATCTGGTGAAAACGTCTTAATCCATGTTATTGAACATATTAACGATGCCGTGAAAGAGGCGATGTTAATAGGCCATAATCCAGAATTTACCCATCTAGCCAACTATATCAGTGACCAGCGGATTAGCAACATCCCCACATGCGGAGTATTTTGCGTGGACTTAAACATTTCATCATGGGCAGAAATTGGTGAACATTGCGGCAAATTGAAATTCTTTGAGTTTCCTAAGAAGGTTTCTTCATGATTCCCCTTTTATTCTCAGGAACAAGGTAAGTATTGATTCAAATAAGCTTAAAGAGAGGAGGGTACTATGGCAGAAGAAAAAAAGGAAGAAAAGAAAGATGAGAAAGCTAAGGTAAAGGTGGAAAAAGAGAAAAAGAAAGTAAAAAAGGGAAAGGCGAAGAAAAAAGAGAAAAAGAAAATAAAAAAGGGAAAAAAACAACAGGGGAAGAAAAAAAATAAGAAGAGAAAAAAAAATAAGAAAAAGAAATAGAAAGAGCATCCGGCCTCAAATTGATGCCACAGCCTTCGGCTCCATTACCATCGAAGGACAGGAAATAGGAAACGATGTCATCCTGAGATTGGATGGCTCGATTGAAAAACGCAAGAAAAAGCTGTCAAAAAAGGTTTACGGCACCTCACATAGGATCTCCTTGAAGGAGGCCAAATATGTTTATGAAGAAGGGGCAGGGTTGCTGATCGTCGGAACCGGGCAATACGGTTTCGCAGAGTTGTCGGATGAAGCCGAGAGGTACTTTGAAAAACACGGCTGCCGGGTTATGGCAAAGAGTACCCCCAAGGCAATTCATGCCTGGAACACCTCTGGTGAAAAGGTCATCGGTCTATTCCACATAACTTGTTAAGGTCTATTCCCGGCGAGAGGGAAGCTCAAAGGTATTCCGGCCTAGAGGGTTGGAATACCTTTTTTTATGTCGATTCAGGAGGAAGTATTCCCTGGAAAAGTTATTGAGAATCACGGCAATCAATTCAATTTCTTTCCTGTTCGGAACATTTTTGCGTAAATATCGGGAAGCTGTTGATCTTTCAGACCCTCAACCACCTCCTCCACCGGATAGGGAACTCGAAAATGTTCCACGGTTATTTTTCCCGAGGAAAGCTTAAGAATTGCAAAAGATGCCTGTGGATCTCCATCAAACATGCGCCCCACACTGCCTGGATTGATGAAATGAATCCCATCAACGATTTTGTAATAGGGCACATGAGAATTGCCCATGATATGAACCTGATAGGGAGAGTTCTTTGATAGTTGACGGAAACGGCTTTCAGGGGAAGAGGGGAACAGCACTTCATCCGGATCATCGAGGGTCCCATGGAATACCCCGATGCGGATATGATCTAGGGTGAAATCCGTTTGTTTGGGTAAAGATTTCAGATATGATTTATTCTCAGGAAGTAAATTTTGAGATGTCCAAAAGTACATTACCTGCTTTTCTTCTTTTTTGGGTTTTTTTAATTTTTTGCCCTTTAAAATTCTTAAAATACGCCGATCGGTATTTCCTAAGATGCAGATGGTTTTTTTTCTCTCACGAAACCATTGGATCGTTTCATTGGGAAAAGTGCTGTAAACGGTGAAATCCCCCGTGTTAATAATCCAGTCAAACCGGTCCGGCTTGATATACCTCATTATCGCTTTTAAGGCAGGATAATTGGCGTGAATATCGCCCAGTAAAAGCAGTTTCTTCATTAACGAGATTAGAAACCTTTCACTTCTAATAGTCCCTTTTTGCCTAGATCATAAGAGTTCGTAGGCATTCAAGGGTCCATTCTCAACTGCGGCTGCGATAAAGGAATGCGTTGTTTTGGGGTCTACAATCGATAGCAATGTGCGTCGCTACCATTCAGGAGACAATTTTTTTGAGCATTTTAGAAAACGATTGAATTTCCCGGGATAATTTTTGAAATTTTTTCTTTTTAAGTTTTTTCCCCACATTTTTAAACTCTGTATTCAACGCATCGGCTCTTTTAATGATCTTTTTCGAAAACTTTTTGGAAAGGCCGCCATGTATTTGATCCAACCCATCAAGACGGTTCATGAGCGTTTCATATCTTTTCTTAAAATCGGTATATGATTCCAGATTCTTCTTTTTCTCAGGAGGCTTTAAATCCTCATTCGTGCGTTTTAAACGCTTTTTAAGGACTTTTATCTTTTTGATTAAATTCTCTTTGATTTCCTCGCTTTTCTTTTCTTCGCCGGGCACGGTCTCCGGGGTTATTTTTTCGGGTTTTTCGCCGTAAGATTCACTCACCGCATCCTTGATGAGTTTCGCATAATGTCCCCCGATGGTTGGTATCTGCGCCAGTTTATCCAGCGGCGTTTCATAAAGCTGTTCGATGGTGGTGATCCCCAAATCGTTGAGTGATTTCATCCGTGAAGCACCGATATGTTTTACCTTGGTAAGATCTTCCGTTTTCATAATTCTCTCCTTGTGTAGTGGCCAAATCCCTGAGCCGGTTTTAAGCCTATAAATTCTATCAAACCCCTATCCTTGAAGACCGTTAGGTCTCTAAAACACACTTCCACACCCTATCCCTTCCCCTTTGTCAAATAAGGAATTGATGATCTGAAACCCGGACTACAATGCCGCCTCGATGGTATCACACAGGGTCTTCAGGACCTTAATGCGTGCATAGTACTTGTTATTTCCTTCCACCAGGGTCCAGGGGGCGATATCGGTGCTCGTTCGATCCACCATGTCGCAGACGGCCTGTTCGTAATCATCCCACTTTTCGCGGTTACGCCAATCCTCTTCGGTGATCTTGAAGCGTTTGAAAGCGATCTTCTCCCGGTCCTTGAACCGCCGAAGCTGCTCCTCCTTGCTGATGGCCAGCCAAAACTTGACGATCAGGATGTTGTTTCGGACAAGTTGTTCCTCAAAGTCATTGATCTCGCTGTAGGCGCGCATCCAGTCCGATTCCGGACAAAAGCCTTCAACCCGCTCCACGAGCACCCGGCCATACCAGGTCCGGTCGAAGATGGTCACCGCCCCTTTACCAGGGACATGGCGCCAGAAACGCCACAGATAGGGCTGAGCCCTCTCCTCCTCGGTGGGGGCTGCAACCGGCACCATTCTGTAATGTCTCGCATCGAGCGCAGCCGTAACCCTGCGTATGTTTCCTCCCTTGCCACCCGCATCGGCACCTTCATACGCCACGACGAGCGACAACCTTTTTTTGAATCTGGGGCGCCGCAGGAGTTGGTTCAGCCGGCCCTGGAATTTCTCCAGTTCCTCGTCATAAACCGGCTTGGGATAGTTCTGGGACATGTCCAGTGACTTGAGCACATTGAGCTTGTCGATACGTGGCAGGAACGGCGCCGCCGTCACGACCGCCTCCACTGGCTCTTTCTGATCCAGTCGTTTACGCAGCGCTTCCAGCAGGGTTTTACCCACGGTCAGATTCCGGTAACGGGCATTGACCCCTTCCACAACGATCCAGGGGGCTATCCCCGTACTTGTTGCCCTCAGGGTATGCTCCGACCACTTTCGGAACTTATCGTAGATCTTGAAACGCGCCCAGTCCGTATCGGCCACCCGCCAGCGCGTTTCAGGGTCCTTTTCAAGGGCCTTCAGACGTTTCTTCTGGGCCTTTTTAGAGAGGTGAAACCAGAACTTGATGATCAAAGCGCCTTCATCGGTGAGCATCATTTCGAAACGGTTGATCTCATCAACACTCCGGTTAAGCTGCGTTGTCTTGGTCAGGCCGGTTACACGATCGACAATGGGATCCGTGTACCAGGAGCCGAAAAAAATGCCAATTTTGCCCTTGGGCGGCAGGGCGCGCCAGAAGCGCCACATGGGAGGCCGCTCCTTTTCCTCCTGGGTCGGTTCCCCCATGGCGTGAGCCTGAATATGACGGGGATCCATCCATTCGTTGAGCAGGTTCACGGTTTCTCCCTTGCCTGCACCATCCACACCGCCTACCAGGATGATCACGGGGAAGCTATGGTCCTCTGCAAGATCGAACTGTGTGGTGAGCAGTGCCTCCCGCAGTAGAGGCACCTCCTTCCCGTAAGTTTCTTTGTCAACCTTGTGTCCAAGTTCCGCTGACTCAAACATATTGCCTCCGTTGATAGAGGGTTATCGAAAGCAAACATCCCCACCGCTTTTATTGTAAAATATCAGGAAAATATGGCTTTGTAAATATAATCTAAATTCCCAAGATCCGACATTGATTTAGACAGACCTGTTGATTTTAATATTTCAGATCAAAAAATGCTGTTTCGGAATCAGAAAACTATGCTATCTTGATCCTTTTTATCTCTACTGTTTACCAGGACATCCCGCCCTCCGGCATTGGTGAAGCCAGAAAAACAATAAAATCAATAAGTTATTCTATTATTTGGCTTGCTGATTTTTTTATATGCACAAAATTCAGCAAATATTTTCAGCATACCGGCAATAGGATACCATGTGAATTCTGGAAGGATACCACAAAGCTTACCGCTCCTATGGGAATGCAGCCAACATTATTTGATTGAAAGAATTGGAAGAAATTTTATTGAAGGATCACGTCCGATTGTGGTATAGTTTCCTCTGACATAAAAAGAAGAAGTGATCGGCCTGATGGTAGAATCCTTATGGGATATCGAAAAACATTTAATATATTAGTCGCCTTGTTTCTGGTCTTGGGTGTTTTCGCAAACAGAGCATTGGCCGAGGCCTGTTTCTGCGGACAGGCCTGCTTGCATGGTCTTCAACCTAAGGCAAAGATAAAGGTAAATTTCCTGTTTCATATGCGTTGCTCAGGTACTCTGTGCAAGAGCTGTGATTTGGAAAAGGGCCAAACGCTTAAAGCAGCCAACTCTGCAACCCGGACGCTTAATGTGAAAATCCTTGATACTGCGTTCATCCTATCTACTCTCCTCGATTATTCTTCCACTTATCATATCCTTAAGGATTTTGACACATTTTGTACCTGCAGAGCAATCCCATCGTCACCTATCTACCTGCAAAACCTCTCCATTCTCTGTTAATCTTTTAAACATATCTGCCCACTACAATACAGAATATTGTTCTTTTAAGAGGTGCCTGCATGCATGCAAAAACAGTGAATGGATGCGGTTGATAAGGAAATGAATCAATCTATTTCGAGAAACACATCCTATGGAAGGGAGGCTATATGAATAGAATACATAAATGGATTGTTTTTTTGTTGGCATTTTTACTGACGGCAAATGGGATCTTATATACCGCTTTTGCTGATCATGATGACCATAAAGAAAAGAGACGGTATCAAAAAAGGGAGCGAAAACACTCTGAACATAATGGGAAAGGCAATCTGACAATAGTGAATAACCCAACGTACAAAGAGAATTGTGGCGCTTGCCATTTTGCTTATCAACCGGAATTATTACCCTCCGGTTCATGGGCTAAAATCCTTGCTGCCCTTGCAGACCATTTTGGGGAGGCCATCGAGCTTGATCCGGAATCAAAAAAGATAATTGTTGAATATCTTAAGGCGAATGCAGCAAATTATTCCTCTGCGAAACTATCTGCAAAGATTATGAAAAGTCTAGGACATCAAACACCGCTAAGAATAACCCAGGTTCCCTATATTCAGAGAAAGCACCATGAAATTCAGCTCAATGTGTTTAAACGAGAATCCATCGGTTCACTATCCAACTGCTTAGCCTGCCACACAACTGCTGAAAAGGGGCTCTATGACGACGATAATGTTACGATTCCAAGGTAAACAGAATAAAGAAATACATTTGAAGACCAAACTGGCGGGCATGGGGATGTGAGTAAAAGAATAAGTTATCCCATATGCAATATCCGGCTTATAATTAGCGAAAGGCATTAAAGGCCGTTAAATAGCGATCAAAAAGGAAAAAGGAAGTTGGAAAGATGACCGGGTGAGAAAAGGAAAATGAAAGCAAATATTTACAAATTGGGCGAGTACAAAATCATTGAATCCGATACCGGTGAGTTGATATGGGAGACTCATTTTGGGTTTGGTGCGCTCCAAGAGGGAAGGTGCTTTAGGAAAGGGAAAATTCTGTTCATCGGTCCGGCAGAAAATGAGCGCCCTGGATTTTTAAAAAGAGAGTTTCTTGATCATCTTAAACCATTCCCGGCGTGGTTGAAAACGAAATATTATTGTAGAGGTCTTGAGGTATACCATTGCAAAACCGGCAAAAGAGTTACGAAAGAAGAAATGCTGTTGTGGATGCTCGATCGGAGTAACGATGAAGGACACAGGGTATATTCGGAAAAACCTGGACAGCGTTCGAATGATATCTCCACCAGGAAGGCGACAGGAGATGTTGCTTTCAGGCTACAACGATATGAAATAATAAAAAAAACAAATGGTCAAATTGCTTGGAAAACACATGCAGGACCGAACACCGTCAGCGGTGGTAATTGTATTATTTTAGAAGACATTTTATTCATTGGATCACGGCAAAGCGAGCAATCCAACTTGAACAAACGACAATTTCTTGCGAATTTAAAGCAACTGCCGAAATGGGATCAGACAAGATATTACTGCCCTAAACTATCACTCCATGATTCTAAGACCGGAAACAGAGTACAGGAAGAAAGGGAAAGGTGGCCTAGTGAGAGAAGGGCAACGGAAACACATGATGCCAGAAAGGGGTACAAAAACAGCTTTGAATTCAAGTTAAAAAAATCAGATCTATCGGAAAACCGCGCTATATTTTTTACCAACTGGGTAAGGAAATGTATAACCTATGCTGCCGCTTTGATACTTTTGATAATCTCATTATTTTTCGGTTATCTGATCCGCCACTGGAAAGAGCTTAAGGGGAGATGGCATTACAAAAAGGGGAAGCGCTCTTCTATTCATCATAGTGATGATTAAATCTAAGCCTAACCCTACAACGACACTTATCACTCTGTCATTCCGGCGAAAGTCCTTCGACAGGCTCAGGACCGTGAGCCCATCGAACGGCCGGAATCCAGTCAGAGCGATCTGAAAGATGGCTGTTTTGATTCCATGGTCATAGGTGGACTTCTGGATGCCGGATCAAGTCCGGCATGACAGAATATGAAATTCGGCGTCACCGGTAAGTGTCGTTGTAGGGCTAATCCAGTTGCATTGTCAACGGTTTCAGGCCTATCAGTAAGGATCAAAATATTAAGAGAAACCTCAACAAAGGATTATTTATACTCGTGATAGCGATAAGGGACTACAGAAAAATATTCTATTATGATTATTTTACTGGTGGTCGGTCATCTGATTGTTGATTAGGTGAGTCACTCGCTGGGGGAGCCGTGTTCGGAACCATTCTTATTTCAGCCTGTACATTCATGCATATCTATGTTTTTTGGCGCGTCGCCTCCGTGCCATTTGTGGACCGGCACGTGTCCCGAAAGATCCTCATCGGGGCAGGAGTGATCCTGTGGGCCATTTTTTTCTTTGGCCGCGTCATAGGGCACGGAGGAACGGGAGTTCTGGCCGTAACGCTTGAATTCCTCGTAATGAACTGGATGGCCGTTCTATTCCTGACTTTTATTCCTCTCCTAGCAATAGATCTCGCCACCCTCTTCGGCTTCCTCATGCCCCGATTATCGCCCTCGTTGCGAGGCTGGGCCTTTTTAGTCGGCGTAGTGCTTTCGTTGATCGCGCTCTCCCAGGGTCTGCGGCCACCGGTTATACAAAAATACGAGGTGAGCCTTCCCGGCCTTCCAAAGGCTATGGACGGAACAGTGCTCATCGCCTTATCTGACCTGCATCTCGGCGCGCAGCTTGGGGAGCGTTGGCTGGCGGGCCGGGTTGCGCAGGTCCAGGCGCAGCGGCCTGACCTTGTGGTTCTACTCGGTGACATTTTTGAAGGACACGGTCCGCCTCAAGATGAGTTGATTTTGACCCTGAGACGTCTCTCCGCACCTCTGGGTATCTGGGCCGTCCCCGGCAATCACGAATTCCACGGGGGAGGTGACATGAGCCTGATGGAGAAAGCAGGTTTTAAGTTGCTGCTAAACCGATGGGAGAAAGTCCGACCCGGCCTCGTTTTGGCAGGCGTGGACGATCTCACTGCCAGACGCCGAAGGGGCCAAGGCGGTGATCCCATCTTGCAAGCGCTCGTGGGTCGCCCCCCCGGTGCGACCATCCTCCTTTCACATACGCCGTGGCAGGCCGAAAGGGCAGCCAAAGCCGGTGCGGGGCTGATGCTCTGTGGACACACCCACGGAGGGCAGATATGGCCATTCGACTATCTGGTCCGCAACCGGTATCCCCTATTGGAGGGACGTTACGAGGTGGATGGTATGACAGTTATCGTATGCAGAGGCACGGGCACATGGGGACCGCGCATGAGACTCTGGCGTCCCAGCGAGATCCTCCGTGTGACACTGCGAGGAAAGGGGAAAAAGAATTTATCTGAATAATCAACGGAAGAAAACCGAATATCATTTACCGGCTTTTACAATAGGAAAATATTACAAAACCAGAGTATGAATTTCGCTTTTTAATATAAAATAAACCGTTATAGGTTATTATCAGATCGTTCGAGCAACGATTCTACTTTACACGTCCCTTTGGCATGAGGGACGGGGCTAATAAAATAACTAAAGCAATTTGTTGATTTGATACTCCTTTCGGCCGCTATGAATACTCCTCTTCTTAACCTTCAAGTTCAATTGCTATTTATAATTTATTTAGCCCCGTCCCTCATTTCATGGTGGCAAATTGCGACCACCTGGCCATTAAAGTACCCATAATAGAGTCAAGCGGATGCTTGATCCCATGACTCATCAGGCATTTTCAAAAACCTCATCCCATTTTCAAAGCAAGGGGGTATGCTGTGCCGGCGATCTGTACCTCCCGTCTGATATTGTGACTTCAAGTTGGGGCGGCATGTTAAATGTTGAGATCTGCCTCTCATTCACTCACTCAATTTAGAGGCAACGGTTATTCAACATAGTCAACAACGGCCATTAGGTTTTCTCCAGGGCGGCAAGCCGCAGGTCACGTTTGTTGTTCAGGGCCATCTCGATGATCCTTTGAAGCTTCTCGCCGATGAAGAATTCCTGCCACCTTAGTTCCGAGGCTGTCGGAGTACCGGTCGTCGTTTTTATTTCTTGGTATGCCGCACCGGTTGGCCAGCCGGCAGTGATCGGGTCTTCCGGCCTTGTGTATTTGGGGGACAGGGTGCAACCGCTCAGCAGGATGAGAATTCCAATCAGTAGAAGAAAGCTGTGTCTATTCATATCATTGATCCCCTGATGGATTTAAGTCAGCTGTCTTAGCTGATTCACGCTGCCTTTGTTTGCCTAATGCCTTTTCGATCAATACATAAAAGAGCGGCGCAAATAAGGTCACAAGAAAGGTGGCCGTAACCACTCCACCCAGCACACCGGTGCCGATGGCATTTTGGGCTCCCGCCCCGGCGCCGGTGCTCACGGCAAGGGGCAGGACGCCGAAACCGAAGGCCAAAGAGGTCATAATGATCGGACGGAATCGTAATCTTGTCCCTTCTAACGTCGCCTCGATCAGTCCCATCCCTTCGTCTACCCTCACCTTAGCGAACTGGACAATCAGGATGGCGTTCTTGGTGGTCAAACCCAGGGTGGTCAGCAGACCGATCTGGAAATAGACGTCATTGGGCAATCCCCGGAGAGTCGAGCCGATCACGCCACCGATGGCCCCCAGCGGCAGGGTCAGCAGGATCGAGAGGGGAATGGGCCAACTCTCGTAGAGTGCTGCCAGGCACAGGAAGATCACGAAAATGGAAAATGCGTACAGCAAGGGCGCCTGAGAGCCTGCCATCCGTTCCTGGTAGGAAAGCCCGGTCCAGTCAAAACCGATTCCCTGCGGCAACTTCCTGACAAACCCTTCCATGGCCTGCATGGCTTCACCGGAACTCCTCCCCGGCGCCGACTCACCCAAAATGTTTATGGCCGGAAAGCCGTTGAAGCGCTCCAACTTCGGAGAACCGGAAGTCCAGTGACCGGACGCGAAGGAGGAAAAGGGAACCATTGTACCAGTCGTATTCCGGACATAAAGTTTTTCCAGATCCTTGGGCAACATGCGAAAGGGAGCGTCGGCCTGGGCATATACCCTCTTCACCCGTCCGCCTTGAATGAAGTCGTTGATATAGGCGCTGCCGAAAGCCGCCGAGATCGTATTGTGGATCGAGGTGATAGGCACTCCCATGGCGCCGGCCTTTTCCCAATCCACGTCAATCCGGTATTCGGGCACATCTTCCAGACCGTTAGGCCGGACCTTCGTCAATACCGGGTCCTTTGCGGCCATGCCAAGGAGTTGGTTGCGGGCTGCCATCAGGTCTTTGTGGCCCAGGCCGCCGCGGTCCAGCAACTGAAAATCAAATCCCTTGGCTAGGCCCAGTTCGATGACCGCCGGCGGCGGAAAGGCAAACACCATGGCGTTGCGGATCTTGGAAAATTCCCCCATGGCGCTTCCTGCAACGGCACCAACCTTTAGCTCCGGCCGGTCTCGGAGTTCCCAATCCTTCAGATGGACAAATGCCAGGCCCGCGTTCTGTCCTTGGCCGGAGAAGTTTCTGCCGGAAAGCGTCATGCAGGATTCCACCGCGCCTTTCTCGCGCTCCAAAAAATAGTCCCTGACGCCCTCCATGACCTTGTCGGTCTGCTCCAGGGTCGAGTTCGCCGGGAGCAAGGCCTGCACCAACAGGATTCCTTGATCTTCATCCGGGAGATAGGCGGTGGGCATGCGAAGGAACAGGAACCCCATAGCCACCGCAATCAAAAGGAAAACAACAAGGTAGCGCAGTTTTTTGGAAAGAGAATGACGGACCAGCCGCAAATACAGGTCTCTTGTTCGAAAGAAAATGCGATCAAACCATCTGAAAAACGGGCGCAGGAAAAAAACCGCGTTTTCCGCGGGTTCATGCCCCGCGGCCACCGGCTTGAGAAGCGATGCGCAGAGAACCGGTGTCAGGATCAGGGCCACCACCACCGAAAGAAGCATGGAGGTGATGATGGTTACGGAGAACTGACGGTAGATGACCCCCGTGGACCCGCCGAAAAACGCCATGGGGCCGAAGACCGCCGAGAGCACCAACCCGATGCCGATCAACGCGCTGGTGATCTGGTCCATGGACTTGCGGGTGGCCTCTTTGGGGGAGAGTCCTTCCTCGCTCATGATCCTCTCGACGTTCTCCACTACCACGATGGCATCGTCCACCAGAAGTCCGATGGCCAGCACCATGGCAAACATGGTCAGCATGTTGATGGAGAACCCGAAAAGCCCCAGGACCGCGAAGGTCCCCAGGATCACCACCGGCACCGCAATGGTCGGGATCAGGGTGGCCCGCATGGTTCCCATGAACAAATACATGACCAGGAAGACCAGCAGGATCGCCTCGAAAAGGGTCTTGACCACTTCTTCAATGGCCACCCTGACAAAGGGCGTGGTGTCGTAGGGATAAACGACCCGCATGCCGGCGGGGAAAAAATGGCTCATCTCTTCCATTTTGGCCCTGATGGCATTGGCCGTATCCAGGGCATTGGCGCCGGCCGCCTGCCGGACGGCCAGCGCGGCGGAGGGCTTGCCGTTGAAATAGGCTTGGCTACCGTAGGATTCGGTTCCGAGTTCCGTTCGTCCCACATCCTTGATCCGCACGATGGAGCCGTCCGGGTTGGTGCGAAGGGGGATCGCGGCAAACTCCTCTGGCGTCTTGAGCAGGCTCTGGACAATGATGGAGGCATTCAGACGCTGGCCTTTCACCGCCGGCGCCCCGCCGAACTGGCCCGCGGACACTTCCACGTTGTAGGCCTTGAGCGCTGTGATCACATCCTGAACCGTCATCTGGTAATTGGTCAGCTTGTCGGGGTTCAGCCAGACTCGCATGGCATACTGGGTGCCGAATACCGCCACCTCACCCACCCCCGGCACCCTTGAGAGCACCTTCTCCAGGTTGGATTGGGCATAGTCCTGCAAATCGTTCCCATCCATGCTCCCGTCCTCTGAGATCAGGCCCACGACCAGCAGGTAGTTTCGGGTGGACTTGCTCACCATCACGCCCTGGCGCTGCACCACCTCCGGCAGGCTCGTCATGGCGAGTTGGAGTTTATTCTGCACCTGGGCCCAGGCGAGGTCCGGATCGGTCCCGGCAGCAAAGGTAAGCTCAACGCGGGAAGCACCGGCAGAATCACTGCTGGCGGAAAGATACAGCATCTTGTCGAAGCCGGTCATCTTCTGCTCGATGATCTGAGTCACGCTGTTTTCAACGGTCTCCGCCGAAGCCCCCGGATAGAAGGCGCTGATGGCGATGGACGGCGGGGCGATGGGTGGATACTGGGAGATGGGCAGATTGTAGATCGCCAGCCCCCCTGCCGCCATCATGATGATGGCAATGACCCACGCGAAGACCGGACGATCCAGGAAGAATCTTGATAACATATCGCGCCTCCGTCACATCACTTTTTCGACTGGGCCGAACCGTCAGGGTTCCCAACATCTTTTCGACCCACCTCAAACGGGACAACCTTTACGGAAGCGCCGGGCCGCACTTTTTGCATTCCTTCGACGACCACCCGATCGCCCTGTTGAAGACCCGTCGCAACGAGCCATTTGTCGCCGATGGCCCGCTCAAGCGTGAGCATCCGCCGGTGAACCTTCCCGTCGGTGTCCACGATCAGGGCAACTGGATTGCCCTTTGGATCGTGTGACACTGCCTGCTGAGGGATCAAGATTGCCTGCTCACTGACGCCCTCCTTGACCACCGCGCGGACGAACATGCCTGGCAGCAGAACGCCTTCGGGATTGGGAAAGACAACCCGCAGGATCACGGAACCTGTGGTCGGGTCCACCGTCACGTCTCGAAACTGGAGGGTCCCTTCCAGGGGATATGCCGTGCCGTCTTCCAGGACGAGTCTGACCTTATTCTGGTTCGTTCCGTTTTGATTGAGACGGCCATGATTCAGGTTGCGCTTCAGGCGCAACAGTTCAGTTGTGGATTGGAGTACATCCACGTAAATCGGGTCCAGTTGTTGAATAGTCGCAAGGGCCAAGGGCTGATACGCCGTCACGATCGCGCCCACGGTGACGTTGGATCTGCCGACCCGGCCGGAGATGGGTGCGGTGATCTTCGTGTAACCCAGATTGATACGGGCCGTCTCCAGCGCTGCTTCCGCCTGCTGGATGGCCGCTTCTGCGGCGGCTACCGCTTTCCGGTCGCTCTCCACCTGTGCCTCGGCGGCCTGCAGCGCGGCCTTGGCCACTTCGGCCTCGGTCACGGCCTGGTCGCGCTGGCTGGCGGAGACGGCTCTTCCCTTGAACGCCTCCTCGAACCTCTCTCGGTTTGTCCGGGCGAGTTCGAGGATGGCCTGCTGACGCGTGACGCCGGCGATGCTCGCTCCCAGCGCAGCCCGCGCCCGGTCGGCGGTCTTCTTCATGGCGGCGAGGTTCGCGGCGGCACTGTCGAGTGCTGCCTGAAAAGGAGCAGGGTCGATCTGATAGAGCACCTGCCCGGCCTTGATATCGGAACCTTCTGTAAACAGGCGTTTCTGGATGAGACCGCTGACTTGGGGACGGATTTCCGCGACCAGGTAGGGTGACGTGCGGCCCGGCAATTCCGTGGTTAGCACCACGGACTGCGGCGATACCGTCACCGCGGCCACTTCCGGGACAGAGGGAGGCGGCTGAGATTGTTTCGTCCGGTCGCAGCCGCTAAGAAACAGGCCGACTAGTACGGCCACCACAATCAGACTCCTAATGTGCAGTTTAGATAGATTGTTAGCAAGTTGCATCGAAAAACCTCCAACTATAAAGGGGGACGGGCATAAATATATAGATAACTTTTGAGCTATTGGGTTTGAGACAACATCATAACCGGGGTTTCGCATTTTCGTCCTTTCTCTGCCAAGAAAATTTGAAACGTTCTCCTTCTAATCCTTATGTTGTGTTTACCGAGAGGGTTTGTGAACTATTTCATCCTCTATCATCTCTATTTGACCATGATCTCATTAGAATGTGTCCATCATCGGCTATCGTCCTTTATATTCCGGCTTTCGTTTCTCGAGAAAGGCCTGAACGCCCTCTTTATGGTCGTAGGTGTCCCGGGCAATGGTCTGCGCTGTTCCGGCCAGCTTCATGCTCTCTTCAAAATTCACATCGAGAGAACGCTGAACGAGAGTCTTGATCACACCCATTGCATAGGTCGGCCCGTTTGCGAGGCGTTTTGCAAATTCCAGGGTTTCTTCCGGCAGTTTTTCGTGGGGGCATATCTTGCTGATGAGACCCATGCGGAGCGCCGTTTCCGGGTCGATCCGGTCGCCGGTGTACTGCAGCATGAAGGTGTTGCTCAGGCCGATCATCCTCGGAAGTTGCCAGCAGGAGCCGTCAGCCGGGATGAGCCCCCGCATGATGAATGTCTCGGAGAAATGCGCCTTTTCCGAAGAAAACCGAATGTCGCAAGAAAGCGCGATGCCGAGCCCGAGCCCCATGGCGTAACCGTTCACGGCAGCGATGGAGGGCTTCTGCAGATGGTGAATCCGGATCGGGAGCGATCTCACCCCTTCAACCTTCTCCTCGCAATAGGCCGGAATCTTCAGCCTCTCTTCGAAGGAGTCCCATGGCTTTTCAGATAGGGCCTTTTTCCCTCCGCTTTCCTCAAGCTGTTCAATGCCCCGGGCCATACCCCGTACATTGGCCCCGGAGCAGAATGCCGGATCTTTTCCTGTTAGGACCAAACATCGAAGATTGGAGTCGTTGTCGAGACGATCCAGTTCCAGGGAGATCTCGTCAAACATCTCATTTCCGATGGCATTGCGCGTCTTCGGGTCGTCCATGGTAATGACCAGTACGCCCTCCTGTTCGTTCACGTGGATATATTCGTAAGCCATTTTCTCCTCCTCTTCTTATATTTGGTCCTTCCGGGTTTTCCGTGGGTGACCCAACATGTTGTGGTATCGAGTCTTCCCCCGGATGGCTCAATGACTATGATGTCCCGCTGGCATAGAGGTCCAGTCCGCCGCAATGGAAAAGG
>Ga0180009_10000597_pt1 | contig 49128 bp, 45 predicted proteins | sample OS_PC_MetaG_FD_123537 | JGI IMG/M metagenome (GOLD analysis project Ga0180009, IMG submission 123537) | Groundwater microbial communities from the Aspo Hard Rock Laboratory (HRL) deep subsurface site, Sweden - OS_PC_MetaG | ecosystem: Environmental > Aquatic > Deep subsurface > Groundwater...
GCCGATCTTTGCCTTGAAAGCCGGGGGGTAGGACTTGCGTCTCTTTGTCTCACTCATTCTTCTGCTCCTCAAACCTCGGAACGTAGCTTAAACTACTGTCCAGAATCTGGGGTCCACTTTACCATAAAGGATATCGAGAACCGCATACGTTATATTGAGAACGATCTTACAGCCAAACTGGATGCAAAACGCGCGGATCGAGATGATATTGCCCGTTCGATCTTTGAGGCAAAAACTAAGGTGCGGGCATTCTATGAAGCGCTGAAATCCAGTGTTGAGGAGCGCTTGGAATCTGTTCGATCCGACGAATTCGAAGTGACCATAGATGCTTCGTTTGTTTCAATGCACGAGTTCCCCGAGCAGTTTTTTGATCTTGTAAACCAAGCTTCGAGCGGTCCGTTTCGCGGAACGGCCCAAGGTGAGGCCGAACTAGAGTCGCGGATGGCGGAAACGGATTGGAACGATGTTGAAAGCGTTCTTGTTTTTGCCAAAAGTATCATCGAAGACATACAAACTGAAGATGTCGGCAAGCAAGTCAAAGACATTAAGCGCCTATACGATCTACTGTTTTCTTTAGAATATTTTGATGCGCGCTATGAGTTGCGACTGGGCGGCAAGAATCTAAACCAGTTATCTCCTGGCGAGAAAGGCCTGCTCCTTTTGGTGTTTTATCTTCATTTAGATAAGGAGAAGACACCGCTCATCATAGATCAGCCCGAGGATAACCTCGATAACGACAGCATTTTCAGCGTTCTCGCTAGATGCATCAGACAGGCGAAAAAGAGCCGTCAGGTCATATTGGTAACACATAATCCGAACCTTGCCGTTGGCGCGGATGCTGAGCAAATCCTTTACGTTTCATTAGATAAGGCTGCTGGCTACAAATTCTCATATGAATCGGGATCGATTGAGAATCCGAGAATTAATGACGTGATAGTCAAGATTCTTGAAGGATCAAAACCTGCTTTTGTGCAGAGACGCCTGAAATACCAAATCAAGTAAATTGGCGCATCCCGCTGGATCGGGCTCTCGTGAACCGAGCCAGCAAGCTGTCTCGGCCATTCGGCTTCGATCCCTTGCGCATCATCTGACAGCCCTGAAGGGCTGAATTCCTTTTCTTTTCGTTTCGAGGGCCTGCGGCCCCGTCCTCCGTCAAGACCAAGCCCTTCGCTCGTGCTTCGGGCGAAAGCCATGGCCCGTGGCTCGGCTGCGCCTGCGCCCGCACCTTTTCCATGTCTTTCGGTCTGGACGGCCGTCCCCCCGCTCATCGGCGCGGGCCTAGTCCGGTTGCATGCGCAACCGACTACCCAAGAAAGGGGACAAAGATGAAAATCGACATTTATGAAAGGGTTACCAACAAGATCATTGCCGACCTTGAGCAAGGCGCACTGACATGGCTGAAGCCGTGGAGCGCTGGCAACATGGAAGGCAAGATCACCAAGCCACTGCGTCATAACGGCGTGCCCTATAACGGCATCAATATCCTGATGCTGTGGGGCGCGGCCATAGAGAGCGGGTTTCTCTCACCGTACTGGATGACCTTCAAGCAGGCCAAAGAGCTAGGCGCGCATGTTCGCAAAGGTGAGCGCGGCAATCTGGTTGTCTACGCGAACACGATCACCAAGACCGAGGAACAGGAAGACGGCAGCGAAGAGGAACGCAAAATCCCGTATCTGAAGGGATACAGCGTCTTCAACGTCGAGCAGATCGAAGGCTTGCCCGAGCACTGTTACACCAAGCCGAAAGCGATCATCGATCCCACGCGGCGCATTCAGCATGCGGAAAGTTTCTTTGCGAGCACGGGCGCAGACATTCGCCATGGCGGCAACTCTGCCCATTACAGCGGCGGCAGTGATCACGTGCAAATGCCGTTCTTTGAGGCCTTCAGAAGCCCGCAAGCCTACTGTGCGACATTGGCGCATGAGCTGACCCACTGGACCAAACACCCCAAGCGGCTTGACCGTGAATTCGGACGCAAGCGTTGGGGCGATGAAGGCTATGCCCGCGAAGAGCTTGTTGCCGAACTCGGCGCAGCATTCCTGTGCGCCGACCTTGAACTAGCGCCCGAACCGCGTGCGGATCATGCGGCCTATATTCAGAGCTGGCTCAAGGTTCTGCAAAACGACAAGCGCGCGATCTTCAGCGCCGCCGCTCATGCACAGCGCGCCGCAGATTTCCTGCATGGGCTTCAGCCTGTCTGATCAGTACGATGGGTTGAGAACACAATCTGATCGGATAAGGTGTGCGCTGGCGAATGCCAATCAAGTCGATGAACTATTCGCGCGGATCGATCTTGCCTAGCAATCCAACAAGACTTTCAGCTTGCTTGTCAGTCAAGTGTACGCCAACCGCTTTTTGAATTGCGCGTGAGTATGTCGGCCACATCGCTTTACGGACGTCAATTCCTTTGCGGGTTATCGTGGCTACTTGGCCACGTCTATCGCCTGGACATTTTTTTCGCTCGATCAACCCGCTTTCCTCAAGTCGAGCGGTCAGCCGCGACACCCCATACTGTTTGAGAAGCAATCTTTCTTCCAGCTCAATCAAGCGTAGGCCAGCCTCTTCTGCGCGCTCCAACTCCAAGAGAACATCATACCACTGAAGCGGAGGAAAATTCGCTTCTTTCAATGCTGACTCGACCGTGCCCATGGCGGCTTGGTGAGCTTTTACCAGGGCAATCCACGCTGACACGGCATTAGGGCTAGGGCGATCTGACATAGGGACACTCTAACACTTCATGCATCTGCATGGAAGTTGACTTTGCATGCAGATGCATGTATATTTTTTAGAAACGAAAGGATGCCCTTTATGGATCAAGACGACCTCAACGCAACCGCAATTTTTCTGCTTCGTGTCGCACTCGGAACAATGTTCATAGCACACAGTCTTTGGCTGAAACTGTTTATTTTCACGCTCGCCGGCACTGCAAGCTTCTTCGAATCAATCGGTTTGCCCGGATCGTTCGCGTACGTTGTTTTTACCGCAGAAGCAGTGGGTGGCATCCTCTTAGTTCTTGGTGTTCAGGCCCGTTGGGTGGCGCTTATGCTGGCCCCAATACTGGCGGGAGCGACTTGGGCTCACTGGGGCAATGGATGGATGTTCGGATACGAGAATGGCGGATGGGAGTATCCTGCATATCTTACACTCTTGGCGATTGTTCAGTTCATGCTCGGCGATGGACGTTGGGCGCTTGTTCGGTCACGACCGCTACCTGTTTTATCCAGCAACAATGGAGCGGTAACATGAGCGAGAAGTTGATCTTAGTTTCGCACCATTTATGCCCGTATGTGCAGCGCGCAGCCATATCGTTGGCGGAGAAGAACGTAGAATTTGAGCGCTCTTATGTAGATCTGTCGAACAAGCCAGATTGGTTCTTGGCGATTTCTCCTCTGGGCAAAACGCCGGTACTGAGAGTCGGTGATTCAAGTGTTTTTGAGTCGGCAGTTATCTTAGAATATCTTGAGGAAACGCAGTCAAACAATCTTCATCCATCCGATCCCCTCAAACGCGCGGAGCATCGTTCTTGGATAGAATTTAGTTCAGCAATCCTAAACGATATCGCCGGTTTTTATAACGCTAAAGACAAGGACGCATTTGAGAAGAAAATCGACGACCTTGTTACGAAGTTCTCACGACTCGACGAAAGATTGGTGGGGACTCCCTGGTTTGACGGAAATGATTTCAGTCTTGTTGATGCGGCTATGGGGCCAGTTTTCCGTTACTTTGACGTTTTTGATCAGATTGGTTCATTCGTCGCTATGGAGGAATCTGACAATCTGACCGCTTGGCGGCAAAGATTGTCCGAACGCCCCTCAATCCGAGATGCGGTTCCAATTGACTATGAGGCTCGCCTTGAAGAATTCTTGCTGCGCCGAAATTCATACATCAGCAGATTGATCGAGGCAAAGCGGCCTGCGAGTTCTCTAGAGAACGATCCAGGCATGTGAAAATTTACTCGATCTGTGCCTGTGAGCACGAAGCTCCGAATGTGCTTCACGGCAACGATTCGCGGCTGGCCATCTGGCCAGCCGCGTTGATGGCCTCAAAGACCTGGCGGGCGAACCGCCAGTTCGGCCTCGATATTGTGCAGTGATGCCAGAGCATTGCTGCGTTCGATCGATCCGCGAGGAGCGGAAGCAAAGGCGTTGAAAGCCTCGCGTAAAAGAGCATGCAGTTCGGCTGTGCTGCGCGATGCTGCATCGAAGCGTGTGATGAGTCTCATCGTCACCTCCTGTTGATTGTCAGGAGGCCCCGAACCGTTCAGGGCCTTTCGGCCCTCGCACACATCATCCATGGCCCAGAGAAGGCGCTGATGGATCGGGGTAACGCACTAGAAATCAAACGGAAGGTGGCGCTGAAAAACGCGTGAACAGGCATTCGGTGTCGGGAGTTAGCGCAGCATGAACGGACCTTTGCCCGCGCACGGCTTGCAGCAATTCGCCTTTCCCCTGACCAAACGCGGATCGCGCATCAATATCCTGCCCGCACCAGTTCGGCGGAGGCCTCACCCGTGTTGGACATGACGCGGCGATCCTTTGCCTTCGGTCTCATCGGGGGGCGTTAGCAAGCCAACCCGAACAAAGGAGATCAATCATGGCACGCAACAAAACCCAAACCGCGCAAGAGCGCACACGCGAGTTCCGCGCACCGGAGTATCTGGCGTGGCACGTCACCCAGAACGGCGACAAATCCTTCTGGAACAAAGTCGGCGCAGCCTGGATGCACAAGGACGCCAAAGGCTACACGCTTCAACTCGAATCCCTGCCTGTCGGCGGTCGGATCGTCTTGCGCGAGCCGCTAGAAGACACGGCTTCACCTGCAAACGACACGGGGCGCTCATGAGCGCCCCAGTCACCAGTCAGATCGATTGGCGCGGTGTCGCGATAAGCGTCAGCTATCATCGGCATCAGTGGTCGGAGTTCGACCACATCGAAGTCAACGTCATCGGCGATGGGATAATACCCATCACCGAGACAGGCTATCGCTCGCACTATCTGCACAGCGATGTCACGGACGAATATGGCGGGGCTGTTGCCTACGTGCTCGCGTGGCTTGAGCACGAAGCGCAGACTCCGCAATGGAAGAAGCGCGAAGAAGCCGCGCGTCAGCTTTCATTGTTCTAGCGATTTCTATCGGTCGAGATCAGGACCGTCATACGACGGTCCTTCTCTTTTTTGCTCGCGCAGTTTGCGCAGGCGATCTTGCGCCGACGTAGTGGAACGGGTCTGGCGCTCGGGCTTACGCTCCTTGAGCTTGTCGAAACGTGGACGTTCAGGCTGCTTTTTCGGTTCGGCTCGCAGCGTATCCAAACGTTCGAAGACTGTCTTCGCCTTGGGTTCTTCGCCACGACGCATCAGGCGATAATTTGCAGCATCGTGATGTAGGGCGCGCAAGGCTTGGGCATGTTTGGTGCGCGCAGCATTTATTTCCTTTTGAAGATCACCGCGCTCGTGCAGTTGCTCATTGATCGTCATTTGCCGCTGATCCTGATCGCGGCGCAGCGCCCACATCACTTCAAGCTGGTTCTGCTTTTCTAGCTGAGCCCGCTTGCCTGTCAGACGATCCCACAGGCCCATCATGCCTTTGCGGAAGCGATCCGCTCTTGTGCGGGCTTCAGCTTGAAACCGCGCCTTCTGGCCTGCGTCCAGCTTTGCGCGTTCATCAGCGTGCGCCTTGGCCATCTCCACGCGGCGCGCATTCAGTTGATCAAGTTCGGCACGGGCGGACGCGCGCGCTTCATCGACATGCGATTTGATGCGCGGAAGAATATCTTCAGCAATGCGCTTGCGGGTCTCTTCAACGCTGTTCAATGCGTCGGGCTTTCCAAGACGGGCGTGCAGCTCTTTCGCTTTCTTGCCCGTCGCCCGTGAGACCGAAATGACCTCGCCTTCGAAGGTGACAGCCACATGGCCGCGCCGATCCCCGCGCGCCAAATAGAAGCCGCGTTCTTCGAGAGCATGCGCGAAGGTGCGCGCTGAGTCCGAAGTCGCCCAGGCTTCCTGTATCAGTTCTTTCAATTCGCCCGCATGCCGACCGACCCGCTTGGCCTGCTGCCATTCATCAAGCGAGAAGTTTCGGGGATCGCGGTCCTTCGGATCGATCAGGCCGCGCGGCATCTGCCAACCGTTCTCAACATAGAGCTGGCGCGATACCTCCCGCAGCTTGTTCTTGTAGAACGACATCGGCTTGGCGGTCATCGTCTCGGGGTCGATCCGGCTCCATACCGCATGACAGTGCCGCCGTCCTTCCTTTTCGTGGAAAACAACGACGCGCGGCTGGCCCGTCAGGCCGTTTTTCTCTTCGATGGCTTCCAGTGCTTTTTCGAAGGTGCGAACGTGGACACGCTCGTTCTCAGGCGGATTCAGAGACACCGAAAACATGAACTGTCGGCACTTTGTGCCCTTTGCGATGGCCTCGGCTTCTCGGAGCGCGCCGACGACATCATCGGACATGAAGCCGCGAATATCGTGCAGTTCGACATGTTCGTTTACTTCGGTCTTGAGGAGATGCAGCCCGAGCTGCTTTGCGCCGCTTCGTTGTGATCCTTTCAGGATCATGACGGCTCCACATCGGTACGATGGCCGAGCGCGCGAAGAAGCTCCCGCCGCATCAGCGCCACGTCGGCGCATGCGCGCCGAATGTCGCGTTCCGTATCGGGGAGAACGGGAAGCGTACCGAGATTTGCCATCTTGGCGAGCTGGTTCAGATTATTGGCGATCCTCGATTGGCCAAGCATGGCCAGTACCTGCGCAAGCTTCTGCTCATCCTTGATCGGGCGGCGAGACCGAGCCCGTGCACGTTTCTTCTTGAGCCCCTGACCGTCGAAGACCTTGCGGCGGATGTACGCCCCAAGCGGCATGTCGCCAGCCAGCTCTTCAAGCCTAGCGCGTTCTTCAAAAGTCAGTCTGAGGGAAAAGGGAGGTGTCTTTGTCGTCATCGCGCCACCCCGCAAATGTCCCGTTCGGGGGCATTTGCAGGGATTTGGATTACGCTAAGCACCTGATTCCATTGAGCGAGAATGTCGAACAAGGTGTTCGAACTTTCTCCGCTTAGGTGCGCCATCCCTCTGCCAAGCCGGTAAACAAAGCTCACTGCAGGTGCTTGCCTACAGCCAAGTAGGCCGGATAAGCGCAGCGCATCCGGCAATGCTCATCGCACTTAATACTGCCGGATGCGCTGCGCTTATCCGGCCTACAATGCTGCTAAACAAAGCTCATTGTAGGAGACTGCTTGCAGGCGAACCTAATCAGCCGGCTTGCCATCTGCCGGCACAAAGCGCTCGGCCAGGCGTTCCCACGCAGAGCATGGGAACGAGCGTCAATCGATGCCAGCATACAAGCTGGCACCGCAGTCACAACTTTACTTGCGCTGCATCTCGATCTGCATGGTCCTGATTTCCTGACCATCGTGCATTTCGTACATGGTCATGACTTCCTTGCCTTCTTCAGGCGTTGTCAACACAGACCGCGTGGTCACCTTCTGCTTGCTCATCGGATCAACGTAGTCGCCATGAAAGGTGAACGTCTCCGCATCTGCATCGTAATCGCCATACATGATCATCACTGCGGTGGACATGTTGTCGGTCCAGGTGCTCCAGTAGCGACCGGTGACGTTGTCGTAGCCGGTGCGGCCAATGCCGGTAAACGGCTGCCCCATCATGCTGCCCTGCCAGTATTCCTCGACCACGCGACCATTGAGTTCCAGCTTGCGGGTGACCTCTGCCGAGCTGACCTCAGGCGGTGCCGAGGGATCCATCCACATGCTCACGGTGGCACTCCAGTCACCGACCGATTCCGCCAGCATGGCGTGCTGCGGACCGGGTTTGGCCGCCTGCTCGAAGGCCTCCATCATTGCCTGCATTTCCGGCGGCATGGCCATGCCGGCCTCATCGCCGGCCTGCTCGACGGACTGTGCCGAGGCAAGCAGGCAGAACATGCCCGCAGCCAGCCCGAACAAAGTATTGCTGAGTGTTGTTTGCATTGTTATGTCTCCAGTTTTTTATCCCCTGACTTGTTTAGACAGGCCGGTCATGGCGATACCGTGACTGGTTTGCGCAGCACCAGCATATTGCCAGCGCATTGATTATAGCGATTCCGACCAAACTACGAAAGCTGCCGTTATTGCAAAGAGATACCCGGCAGATCCAGCCCCTGTTCCCGCGCACAGGCCCTGGCCTGGTCATAGCCGGCGTCGGCATGGCGCATGACGCCGGTGGCGGGATCGTTCCACAGCACGCGCCCGATGCGGCGAGCGGCGGCCTCGCTGCCGTCGCAGCAGATCACCACACCGGCATGCTGCGAGTAGCCCATGCCGACACCGCCACCGTGGTGGATGGACACCCAGGTGGCACCGGAGGCACAGTTCAGCAGTGCGTTCAGCAGCGGCCAGTCGGACACGGCATCGGAGCCATCCAGCATGGCCTCGGTTTCGCGGTTGGGCGAGGCCACCGAGCCGGAATCAAGATGGTCCCGACCGATCACCACCGGGGCCGACAACTCACCGCTTGCGACCATCTCATTGAAGGCCAGACCCAGGCGATGGCGATCACCCAGCCCGACCCAGCAGATGCGCGCCGGCAGTCCCTGAAAGGCAATGCGCTCGCGCGCCATGTCCAGCCAGTTGTGCAGATGCCGGTCATCGGGCAGCAGTTCCTTGACCCTCTGGTCGGTCTTGTAGATGTCTTCGGGATCGCCGGACAGGGCCACCCAGCGAAACGGCCCGATGCCGCGACAGAACAGCGGTCGCACATAGGCCGGAACAAAGCCGGGAAAATCAAACGCCTGGCGCAGGCCCTGATCCAGCGCCACCTGGCGGATGTTGTTGCCGTAATCGACGGTGGGAATGCCGGCCGCGTGAAAGCCCAGCATGGCCTCGACCTGCACCCGCATGGAGGCACTGGCCGCGGCGATCACCGCCTGTGGATCGTCGCTTTGCTGCTGTCGCCAATGCTCAAGACTCCAGCCCTGCGGCAGATAGCCATGCACCGGATCGTGGGCCGAGGTCTGGTCGGTGACCAGATGCGGACGGATGCCGCGTTCCAGCAGGGCCGGATAAACGTCGGCGGCATTGCCCTGCAGGGCGACTGATTTTGCCTCACCAGCGGCGGTCCATTGTTCGATCATGGCCAGCGCCTCATCCAGCGAGGCGGTCGCGGCATCCACATAGCGCGTGCGCTGGCGAAAAGCGATGCGCTCGGGGTCGCACTCCACCGCCAGACAGCAGGCACCGGCCATCACCGCTGCCAGCGGCTGCGCGCCGCCCATGCCGCCGAGACCGGCGGTGAGAATCCACTTGCCGCGCCAGTCGCCCTGGTAATGCTGGCGACCGGCTTCCATGAAGGTTTCGTAGGTGCCCTGCACGATGCCCTGCGAACCGATGTAGATCCACGAACCGGCAGTCATCTGGCCGTACATCATCAGGCCCTTGCGATCCAGTTCGTTGAAGTGAGACCAGTTGGCCCAGGCCGGCACCAGATTGGAATTGGCGATCAGCACGCGCGGTGCATCGGCATGTGTGGTGAACACGCCCACCGGCCTGCCGGACTGGATCAGCAGCGTCTGGTCCTCGCGCAAGCGCTTGAGGGTGGCGACGATGGCATCGAAATCCTGCCAGCTGCGTGCCGCCTTGCCGATGCCACCATAAACAATCAGCTGCTGCGGATTTTCCGCCACCTCCGGGTCCAGATTGTTCATCAGCATGCGCAGCGGTGCCTCGGTGGTCCACTGCAGCGCCTGCAGCTGAATGCCCCGCGCCGCGCGGATTGTGCGTTGGGATTGCTGATCGGCCATGGTGTGTTCCGCTTTGGGGATGGCCATCATTCTAACGCTGAATGGCATGCCCGGCGACTGGCCTGCCGAGCCGACCAGCGATGCCAGCGGGGACGCTGGCGCTCCAGGGCGATGTTATGCACAGCAGGCCAGTGCCGGCAGGCAACGGCGTTCAGCGCTGCAGCCACGACAGTGCCTGCTGCAGGATCTCGCGCAGAATCGGACGCAGTCTGTCGGCTTTGGCGGCATCGTAATGCCACGGTGGCTGCTCCTGCATGTAGGCGCGTTGTGCCAGTTCCAGCTGCAGGGCATGCACACCGGCAGCCGGCTGACCATGATGGCGGGTGGTGTAACCGCCACGAAAGCGGCCATTGACGACGTGGTCAAAGTCGCATGCACTGCTAGGCTGTTCCGTTCTGGACTGACCAGCTTGCGCACACACGGCAGCGACCATGGCGGTGAGCTGCGGAGCGCAGGAGCGATCATCAAAACTGCCGACGTTGAACACCGGCAGGCGGCCCTCGAACAAGGCCGGAATGTGCGAACGGATGGAATGGCAATCGAACACCAGCACTTTGCGGTGGCGCTGCTGCAGGCGGCGGATCTGGGCCGCTATGGCAGCATGATAGGGTCGGTGCCAGCGCTGCAGTCGGTCCCGGATTTCTGCTGCATCGGGGGTCTGGCCGGGCTGGTACAGTGGCTGGCCGTCGAAGTCGGTCAGCGGGCACAGGCCGGTGCCATGACTGCCGGGATACATCGGCGTGTTGTCCGGCGGACGGTTGACATCGATGACATAGCGATGCACCGGAGTGCGCACGATGCTGGCCTCTGGCAGCAGGCCGGCATACAGGCGCGGTATGTGCCAGTCGGTGTCGCTGAGCGCCAGCGCCTGTGGCCGCAGTCTGCGCTGCAGCGCGGTCGGCAGCCAGGTGCCGGCATGTGGCTGGGTGAGCACGATCGGCAGATCACCCTGAATCACTTCAATGGGGATCACATCATTGGCGGGCGGCGTCTCGTTGCGCATGCCTGCGCTGCCTGGCAGACCGCTCAATCCGCTGTCAGCGTTGGCAGACCGACCTGGGCACCGGTATGCAGCAGCATGCCGGATTTGAGCAGCTGGCGTGCCTGCTCGATGTCGGCGGACATGAAGCGGTCCTGGTGCAGGCTGCTGACGCGGCTGCGCAGCCCATCGATGGCGGTCTGCAGCACCGGACTGGTGGTCAGCGGCTGGCGCATCTCCACGCCCTGGGCCGCGATCAGCCATTCGATGGCAAGAATGCCGGCCAGGTTGTCGTTCATTGCCAGCAACCGGTACGCGGCATGACAGGCCATGGAGACATGGTCCTCCTGGTTGGCGCTGGTGGGAATCGAGTCGGTGGAACATGGCGTGCTGCGCTGCTTGTTTTCCGACATCAGTGCCGCCGAGGTGACCTCGGCAATCATGAAGCCCGAATGCAGCCCCGGATCCGGGGTCAGAAATGCCGGCAGGCCATAGTTCATCGCCGGGTCGATCAGCATGGCAATGCGGCGCTGGGCGATGGAACCGATCTCGGCGATTGCCAGCGCGATCTGGTCGGCGGCGAAGGCAACCGGTTCGGCATGAAAATTGCCACCCGAATAGATGGCGCCGGACTCGATGTCCAGCAGCGGGTTGTCGGTGACGGCACAGGCCTCAATCTGCAGCACTTCGGCTGCCTGCCGCAGCAGTTGCAGACAGGCCCCCATCACCTGTGGCTGACAGCGCAGGCAGTACGGGTCCTGCACCCGCTCGTCGCCTTCCACGTGTGATTGCCGGATCACCGATGCCTGCAACAGCTCACGCAGGCTGGCGGCACAGTCGATCTGCGCCGGATGACCGCGCAGCTCGTGCACCACCGCCATGAACGGTGCCGATGAGCCCATGCCGGCGTCGGTGGACAGGGCTCCGGTGACCAGCGCCGAGCAAAGCAGGTCATGGGTCTCGAACAATGCCACCAGCGCCAGCGCGGTGGACACCTGGGTGCCATTGATCATGGCCAGGCCTTCCTTGGCGGCAAACTGCAGCGGCTCAAGCCCGGCCTGCTGCAGGGCCTGCATCGCCTGCAGTTCCTGGCCCTGATAGAGCATGCGGCCATGCCCCATCATGGCGGCGGCGACATGCGCCAGCGGTGCCAGATCGCCGGAAGCGCCGACCGAGCCCTGCGCCGGCACCAGTGGCAACAGATCGCGCTGCAGCATCTGCTCCAGCAGGTCGGTGAGCTGCAGCCGCACGCCGGAGGCACCGCGCGCAAACGAGGCCAGTTTCAGCAGCAGGATCAGCCGCACCACGCCGGCATCTAGCGCCGGACCGATGCCGGCGGCATGGGAAAGGATCAGATTGCTTTGCAGTTGCGCCAGCTGGCTGGCATCAATGCGCACGCTGGCCAGCTTGCCAAAACCGGTGTTGACGCCGTACACCGCCGCCTCGCCATTGGCCGCTGCCGCCAGCATGACCGCAGATTGCTGCACGCGTGATCTTGCCTGCTCATGCAGCCGCAGTGCCGGCAGGGTGTCGGCGGAGGCCCGCGCGACCTGTCGGCACAGCGCCAGACTCAGTTCACCGGGGCGCAGTTCGATCGTTGCTGGGGATGGCTGGTTCATACTGGCCAGCATGATAGCGCCGATGCAGCCGATTGACACCCACCAGATAAGACAGCTCCTCGGGATGATCCAGATTCCACAGCGCCAGATCGGCCCATTTGCCGACCTCGATGCTGCCGGTTTCTGTGCCCAGACCAAGCGCCCTGGCCGCATTTAGCGTGGTGCCGGCCAGCGCCTGTTCCGGGGTCATGCGGAACAGCGTGCAGGCCATGTTCATGGCCAGCAGAATGGAGGTCAGCGGCGCGGTGCCGGGGTTACTGTCGGTGGCCACGGCCACCGGCACACCGGCCTGCAGCAGCTGTGTCACCGGCGGCAGGCGGGTCTCGCGCAGGGTGTAAAACGCGGCCGGCAGCATCACCGCCACCGTGTTGCTGGCCGCCAGTGCGGCGATGCCGGCGTTATCCAGATACTCCAGATGATCGACCGACAGCGCCCCATGACGGGCTGCCAGCGCCGCACCATGCTGATTGCTGAGCTGCTCGGCGTGCAGCTTGATGTCCAGGCCATGCGCGGTGGCGGCAGCAAACAGACGCTCGACCTGCGCCGGGCTGAAGGCAATGTGCTCACAGTAGGCATCCACGGCTTCGGCCAGACCTGCTTGCGCCACCGCAGGAATGAGTTCGTCGCAACTGTAATCGACATAGTCGTCAGCACGACCGGCAAATTCGGGTGCCAGTTTGTGCAGCGCCAGCAAGGTGGCCTTGATGCGCAATGGCCGGGCCGCCCGGATGCGCGCAATCACGCGCAGCTGTTTCAGTTCATGCTCCAGGGTCAACCCATAACCGGATTTGATTTCCAGCGTGGTCACGCCGCAGGCCAGCATGTCGTCGACCCGCTGCAGTGCCAGCTGCAGCAGCTCATCTTCAGTGGCTGCCCGGGTGGCATGCACCGTGCTCATGATGCCGCCACCGTTGGCGGCGATGTCGCTGTATTCCACCCCATGCAGCAATTGAGCGAATTCATCGGCACGGGTGCCGGCGGCGACGATGTGGGTGTGGCAGTCAATCAGCCCCGGCGTGAGCAGACGCCCGCCACAATCGTACTGCGGCAGTTGCTGATACCGCTGCGGCAGCCGGTCATCCGCACCGCACCAGTCGATGCGGCCAGCAGACATGACCACGGCCGCATCGCGCAGATGCAGGCTGGCGGCCGTGCCGGGCGAGTACAGATGGGCATGTCGCAGCACGCTGCCCGACGCTGGATCGACTTGTTCCTCTGTCATGGTGAATCCTGTCAGCTGAGCCAGGCGCAGGTGACTGTGGTGACCTGATCAGCAATAATGTCTGTGTTCATCCCCAGCGTCCATGCGCCATAAGCATTATGCCACTGCACCAGAGTCGTCGAATTTATGCGGACCATGCCTTGCTGACGGACGGCTGGCATGCCCAGGTCGTGGTCGATATCAATGCCGATGGCATGATCAGCGCGGTGCACAGCAACGTCGACCCGGCCCAGCGCCGGCAACAGCCCTGCGACTGGTCCTGTCGCCACCTGGTGCCCGCCATCTGCAACCTGCACAGCCACGCTTTCCAGCGCGCCATGGCCGGCTGCAGTGAACGTCTGGACAGCGCTGACAAGCGCAATTTCTGGGGTTGGCGGGAGCACATGTACCGGCTCGCCAATGCGCTCACACCCGACAGCCTCAGCGCCATCAGCCGGCTGGCGTATATGGAAATGCTGGAAGCAGGATTCGCCGCCGTGGCCGAATTCCACTACGTGCATCATGCCGCTGACGGCAGCCATTACCAGCCGCTGGAACAGATGGCGCAGGGCATACTGGCCGCCGCCGCCGACAGCGGCATCGGCCTGTGCCTGTTGCCGGTGCTGTATACCCAGGCCGATGCCGATGGTAGGGCGCTGGCAGCGCAGCAACTGCGCTTCGGCAACAGCGTGGATGACTATCTGCGCCTGCTGCAGGCAATCAATGGCTGTCTGGATCATCACGCCGCTGACACGCAACTGGGCATGGCGGCACATTCACTGCGCGCCGTCAGTCCGGCCCAACTGCAGTGTCTGCTGCAACAACTGCAGCCGCAGCAGCCCCTGCATATTCATGTCGCCGAACAGCGCGCGGAAGTCACCTCGGTGCAGCAGCATCTGGGGCTGCCGCCGCTGCAGTGGCTGCTGGAAAACACCAACATCGATCAGCGCTGGTGCCTGGTCCACGCCACCCATGCCACAACGGCGGAGCTCAAGGCGCTGCAGCAGACCGGCTGCAGCATTGGCCTGTGTCCGCAGACCGAGGCCAATCTTGGTGACGGCGTGTTTGCCCTGCCCGACTGGCTGGCCATGGGCGGACACAGCGGCATCGGCACAGACGCAAACATCCGCATCAGCGTGACCGAGGAGCTGCGCCTGCTGGAATACACCCAGCGTCTGCTGCAGCAGCGACGCCAGGTGCTGCAGCCTGGCGACATCGCCGACAACATCGACGCCCAAGGCGAGGCCCTGTACCGGCATGCCCTGCGCGGCGGAGCGCAGGCATTGCAACGCCGCAGCGGGGTGATTGCCAGCGGCCACTGGGCGGATCTGCTGCATCTGGACGGCAGTGTCTGCGGCATGGACCACCTCAATCGCAGCAACCTCATCGACGGCTGGCTGTTCGCTGCCGGGTCGGACATGGTGCGCGATGTGTGGTCGGCTGGTCGCCACGTGGTGGTCAATGGAAGGCATGTGCAGCGGCAGCAGATTTGCAGCGATTACGCCGCAGCCATGCGCAATATCCAGCACAGCCTGACTTGAACCTGACACTTTGTGCCAGCAGAATAGCGTCATGACTGATCCTCAGGCCACCGGGGCAACCACCAGCAAGGCTGATTCCAGCGCGCTTGACGGGGCCTGGAACCGGCTCGCGGAGGCCGAACTCGCTACCCACGCGGACGAACTGGTGGCTGCCTGGCAAGCGGTGCGACAGGCTTCGCTGCAACGGGTGGCCGGTCTGGATGCGGAAGACCTGAACCTGCAGGGTGCGGCATTTGCCTCCCCGGCCAAGTGGCATCTGGCCCACACCACCTGGTTTTTTGAGACCTTTCTGCTGGCCGGGGAGCCAGGTTACGCCTGGCATCATCCTGCCTATTGCGAGCTGTTCAATTCCTACTACAACGGCATCGGTCAGCAGTACAGCCGACCGCAGCGGCACATGCTGAGCCGCCCCACGGTGGCCGAGGTCATCGACTACCGTGAAACCATTGACCAACGTCTGGCTGCGCTGCTTGATCGGCATGGTCACGCCTCCGACAGCAGGCAGCTGGCGCGGCTGCTGGCCTTGCTGCGGCTGGGCATGAACCATGAACAACAGCATCAGGAGTTGCTGCTCACCGATCTGCTGCATGCCTTCAGCCACAATCCGCTGGCACCAGCACTGGGTCAGCCACTGCCGCCACCGTTGCCTTGTGGCGAACTGCAATGGATCGATTTTCCGGCCGGCATGACCAGCATCGGGGCAGCGGCCAGCGACGGCTTTTGCTTCGACAACGAGACCCCACGCCACCGGCAGCTGCTGCACGGTGATTACGCGCTCGCCAGCCGTCCAGTGAGCAACGGCGAGTATCTGCGCTTCATCAACGACGATGGCTATACCCGGGCGGAACACTGGCACAGCGATGGCTGGGCCTGGTTGCAGCAGGCGTCGATCACCGCCCCGTGCTACTGGCGACGGCATGACGGACAGTGGCAGCAGTACACCCTGGCCGGTCTGCAGCCGCTACAGGAACACGCCCCGGTAAGCCATCTGAGCTGGTATGAGGCCAGCGCTTACGCCAGCTGGTGCCAGGCACGCCTGCCCACCGAAGCGGAATGGGAACATGCCGCGCAATCGCCATGTGGACAGCACGGACTGGGCGGACAGCGCGGGCAATTCGCCGAATCAGGGATCTGGCAGGCTGCCATGCCCGCCAGCGGCAATGCTGCACTGGCCGGCATGTTCGGCCACGTCTGGGAGTGGACCGCCAGCAGCTACAGTCCGTATCCGGGCTTTAGCCCGGCAGCAGGTGCCATCGGCGAGTACAATGGCAAATTCATGGCCAATCAGTATGTGCTTAAGGGCGGCTCATGTGCCACGCCGGAAAGTCACATCCGCAGCAGCTATCGCAATTTTTTCTACCCACAGGACCGCTGGCAATTCAGTGGAGTGCGCCTGGCGCGTGATGTCTGATCACCGCACAGGCTGGCGCTGCCGCCTGTGCACCGACCCATGCCGCTGAGCAAGCCAGCAAGCAGGTACAAGGAAACCAAGCAATGAACCAGACCGCCGAGCAGCAGCGCTTTCTGCAGGATGTGATTGACGGGCTCAGTCAGCCGCAACCGGAAATCCCCAGCAAATATCTCTACGACGAGCTTGGCTCGGCGCTGTTTGAAGCCATCTGCGTGACGCCGGAATATTACATCACCCGCTGCGACATCGAGATCCATCAGCAGCACGCCGCTGCCATCAGCCGTTTCCTCGGCACCCATGTGCATCTGATCGAATTTGGTTCCGGTGCCGGCATCAAGACCCGATTGCTGCTGGAGTCGCTGCAACAGCCACAGGCGTACACCCCGATTGAGATTTCCGCCGCGGCACTGCAGGCTGCCGCCGACGTGCTGCGCTACCAGTTCCCGCATCTGCTGGTGCAGCCGCTGCAGGCTGACTACACCCAGCCGATCAATCTGCAGGCGCTGGACATCTGCCCGCGCTGCAGGCGGCGCGTGGTGTATTTTCCCGGCTCCACCATCGGCAATTTCACCCACGCCGAGGCGCGCGGGTTTCTCTCCCGCATCCACGACATCTGCTCGGCGGCGCGCGATGGCGTGCACGCCGGACTGCTGATCGGCTTTGACCTGCTCAAATCCACCGACATCATGATTCCGGCCTATGCCGATGCAGCCGGGGTCACTGCCGCGTTCAACAAAAACCTGCTGGCGCGGATCAACCGCGAACTGGGTGCCGATTTCGACCTGGCACAATGGCATCATGAGGCGCGTTTCAACCCGGTAGAACAGCGCATGGAAAGTTATCTGGTCAGCGCAGTGGCCCAGCAGGTCAGCATCGCCGGACGCCGCTTCGCGTTCGCCACCGGTGACGACATTCACACCGAGAATTCACACAAATACACGCTGGCGGATTTTGAGGCCATGGCGGCCGAGGCCGGGCTCAAGCTGCAGCAATACTGGATGGACGCCAAGGGCTGGTTTGTGACGGCGTATTTTGAGCTGAAGTAGAGCTTGCAGACAGAACGCAGTGGCACAGCCCAACGCCGGATGCGCTGCGCTTATCCGGCCTGATATGAATTGCGTTGCAACTTATTGTGCCAAATGGATTTTTTTTGGCGCAATAATTGTCCAATCCGCAAGACTTCATGGATTGCATCGCAAGACGCGAAGCTGCGCTTGCGATGCAATCCATGGGGTCTACGTGCCTACCTGCATTGCTTGATTGCTGGCCGGTTGCGTCGTGCCCAATCTGTGTCATCTGCGAAATCTGTGGATTAACCTGAGAATTTAATGATCCACAGATTACACCGATTACACAGAGGTGAACCACTCAGGTGTTGCCGGATGCGCTGCGCTTATCCATCCTGATATGGATTGCATTGCAACTTATTGTGCCAAATGGATTTTTTTTGGCGCAATAATTGTCCAATCATCAAGACTTCATGGATTGCATCGCAACACGCGAAGCTGCGCTTGCAATGCAATCCATGGGGTCTACAAAACCAGGCTCGTCTTAAGCCGGATAAGCGCAGCGAATCCGGCACACTGACGCTATTTGCCCAGCAGCATACTGACGCTATTCGTCCAGCAGGATCACATCCACGCGGCGGTTCTGGCTGCGGCCTTCGGCGGTGTCGTTGCTGGCGATCGGAAAATCTTCACCCAGGCCGACCACGGTGATGCGATCAGGCGCGACCCCGGCATTGACCAGGGCATTGCGCACTGCCTGGGCGCGCTGTTCCGACAGCTGCAGGTTGAAGCCGGCATCGCCCGAACTGTCGGTATGTCCTTCGATGCGGATGCGCTTGTCCGGCTCGGCGGCAAGCAGGTCGACCACATCGGTGACATTTTGCGCGGCGGCATCCTTGAGCTCGCTTTCACCACTGGCAAACAGCACATCACCGAGGGTGACCACCACGCCGCGATCGGTTTCGCGCAGTTGCATGTGTTCCAGCCTCCGGCGCAGTGATTCGGCCTGCTGACTGGCCAGTTCGGCTTCGCGCTTGGCCAGTTCGGCTTCCTGCGCCCTGGCTGCGGCCAGCTTGCGCGCGGTTTCGGCTTCCTGCTGGGCCAGCTTGGCGCCCTCGGACGCCGACAACTGCGCTTCGCGCGCCGATTCGGCCTCATTGCGGGCGCGGGCGGCATCTTCGGCCTGCGCCGAACTCAGCAGGCGTGCCTGCTCGGCTTCCATGCGCGCCTGCTCGGCCTGCATTCTGCTGATGGTCACGCGCAATTCGGCGGCCTGCTCCTGCCAGTGACGGGTTCCGGTCTGCGCCTGTTTGCGCTGCACTTCAGCCACCGCCAGTTCGATGCGACGCTCGGCCAGATAGGCCAGATGATTGCGCAGATCAACGCCTTTGCCTGCGGCCTCGAGCTGGCGCACGGCGCGTTCGGCGTCACTGATCATCAATGGTGCCAGCAGCTCCGCCTCGCTGTCGGCTTTCAGCGCCGCCAGCTGGTCACGCAGACGATCCAGACGCAGGTCGCGCTGCGGCTGGCTGGCACAGGCGGTCAGCAGCACCAGCACGGTGATGACGATGAGGCGCTTCATTGCAGTTCTCCCGGCAGCGCATCGGCACCATAGGCATCGATGATGTTGGCACGCAGGCGATCAACTTCGGCCTTGGCCGCCGCCTCGCTCTCCCGCGCCATGAAGGTCTGGGCCTTGACATAGGCCAGCTGCGCATCCAGCTGCGCCTCCGCCAGACGCCAGCTGGCGAGCTCATAATCCTCGTTCGGCATGGCCGTGTTTTTGACAAACTCCAGCCGCTCGCGGGCAAACCGCAATTCCACCGGAGCGGACTGCTCGGCACCGGCATTGACGGCACGCTGGATGGCCGCCTCGGTGTCGTTGAACAGCGATGGATCGGGCGGTGATGTCGTGGCGCAGGCAGCCAGCAGCAAGGCGGCGATTAAGCTGAGCAGAACTTTGCAGGGCATGTCGTTTCCTCGGATCATCCGGTTGCGAATGTCAGTATGGGCCTGAATTTTATGTGAGTACGGCAACTGAAACCAGACCCGCACAATGGGTACAGGTTCCATGAATATCTCTGTGGCATGCGTCTTTGGCTCGCGACGCCGACCAGAGTCAGATTGTGCCACGTTCAGGCGGCATCGGGTTGCTGTTCGGGTGCGGCGCGCTGAAATGCCGGGTGTGCATCGCAGGAAGCGATGATCTGCCTGATCAGCGGATAACACTCCCATTCACAGGCAAACCGCCGCGCGTTGTAAATCTGTGCCGCCAGACAACAGTCGGCCAGACCTGGCTGCTCGCCATCACAGAACGCTGCCGCACGACCATAACGGGTCAGCAATGCCTCCACCGTGCGCAAGCCCTGGCTCATCCAGTGTTGGTACCAGCTGGATTTTGCAGCATCGCTGACAGCAAGCTCGCCGCTGAGATATTGCAGCACGCGCAGATTGTTGAGCGGGTGCAGGTCGCAGGCGATGACCTGGGCCAGTGTGCGCACCTGCGCCCGTCGCAATGGCTCGGCCGGAAGCAGCGCCGGCTGCGGCCAGGTCTCGTCCAGATACTCAATGATCGCCAGCGACTGCGTCAGCACGCTCTCGCCATGCACCAGGGTTGGCACCAGCTGTTGCGGGTTCAGCGCGGCATACACCGGCTGGCGCTGCTCGCCACCATCGCGCACCAGATGAACACTGCGCTGTTCATACGCCAGTCCTTTCAGCTGCAGCGCAATGCGCACGCGGTAAGCGGCGGTGCTGCGCCAGTAGTCGTACAGCAGCAGATCGGTACCGCTGACGGCGTTCATGCCTGTGCCGCGATCACTTGCTGATCAATGGCCCCGAAAATCGACTCTCCGGCGGCGTTGAACATCTCGATGCGCATGCGATCACCGAACTTGAGAAACGCGGTGCTCGGTTTGCCCTCGGCAATGATTTCCAGCATGCGTTTTTCTGCCAGACAGGAAGCGCCGCGTGCGGTGTCCTGATTGGCCACGGTGCCGGAACCGACAATGCTGCCGGCCACCAGCGGGCGGGTTTTCGCCGCGTGCGCAATCAGCTCGGCAAAGGAAAACTGCATGTCCTCACCGGCCTCGGGCTGACCGAACAGCTCACCGTTGAGATGGGAAACCAGTGGCCGGTGCAGTTTGCTGTCGCGCCAGTCACTGCCAAGCTCATCCGGGGTCACCAGCACCGGCGACAACGCCGAGCGCGGTTTGGACTGCAGAAAACCGAAGCCCTTGGCCAGTTCGCCGGGAATCAGGTTGCGCAGCGAGACATCGTTGACCAGACCGATCAGCTGAATGTGTCCAGCGGCGTCGGCGGCGCTCACGCCCATCGGCACATCGTCGGTGACGACGATGATTTCCGCCTCCAGATCGATGCCCCAGGCCTCATCGCCCACCGGAATGTCGTCGGTGGGGCCGTAAAAACCGGCTGCGGTGGCCTGGTACATGAGCGGATCGGTGTAGAAGCTTTCCGGCACTTCGGCACCGCGCGCCTTGCGCACGCGCTCGACATGCGGCAGGTAGGCACTGCCGTCAAGAAACTCATAGGCGCGCGGCAGCGGCGCGGCCAGTTGCTGTGGCTGCAGCGGCTGTGCCTGGGCAGTGCCGTCGTGCAGGCTCTCATACAGACTGTTCAGGCGCGGCGCGTGCTGATCCCAGCGCTCCAGCGCCTGCTGCAGCGTGGCGACGACAGCGGTGGCCTCGACATAGTGTTGCAGGTTACGGCTGACCACGATCAGCGTGCCGTCGCGGCCGCCCTGTTTCAGTGTTGCCAGTTTCATCAATCAGTCTCCTTGTGGTTGCTGCCAGGACGCCGCATAGCCGTCCCATTCGACCTGTTCGGCGGCGCTGCCGGCATTGAGGGCATCGCGGGTATCGATCATCACCGCCACTTCGTTGGTGCCTGCAGCCGATTGCTGCAGCATGTTGTTCAGCGCTTTCGGATGCGGGCCGTGGGTGAAGCCGCAGGGATGCCAGGTGAGCATGCCGGGGTGAATGTTGTCGCGCGAGAAGAACTCGCCGGCATGATAGAAAATCACTTCGTCAAAGTCGTCGTTGTTGTGGAAAAACGGCACCTTGATGGCATCGGCATCGGTCTCGAACGGCCGCGGCACAAAGGTGCAGACGACAAAGCGACCGGCGACAAAGGTGGTGTGTGCCGACGGTGGCAGGTGGTAGCGATGGCTCATCAGCGGCCGGATATCGCGCCAGTTGATGCGCACTGGCATGAGGTCGCCGTGCCAGCCGATGGCATCCAGCGGGTTGTAAGGATAATGCATGGTGGTGAGCTGCTGCTGGCGTTTGATCAGCACCCGGGTGTCGCCATCGGCCTGCGCCCGGAAAGCATCATCCAGCGCCGGCACATCCAGCATGGCCGGATCGAAAATCGCATGCGGGCCAAGCAGCCCCTTGTCCGGCAGCATGTAGCTGGTGTTGGTGGCCTCGATCAGCAATGCCTGGATCGGCGCGGTGTGCTCCAGCCGCCACATGGTGCTGCGCGGCAGCATCAGGTAATCGCCCTCGCGCAGGCTCATATGGCCATAATCGCAGTACAGTTCGGCACTGCCTGCGTGCAGAAACAGCAGCTCGTCGCCATCGGCATTGCGCACCAGATGATCCATGGATGCGTTGGCCTGCCAGAAGCGCACGCGACAGTGGTTGTTGCTGAGCAGCTCGGCCGCCTGCCACGGTGAGTCGCCGGCCGCCGTGAGCAGATTGGCGTCAAACGCACGCGGAGACAACGGGCCCTCGAAACGCACCCAGCCGGTGGGCGGGCGCGGATGGTACATGTGCGTGGCCGGACCGAAAAAGCCCTCCTTGCCCAGCTCTCGCTCGTAGCTGCCGGCGGGCAGATTGCAGTGCGCCTGGCGTCCGGTGTCTCCTTCAGTGTGTCGGATCGGAATGTATTGTCTGGCCATGCTGTTGCTCCTGCGTCGGCGTCAAAGCACGCCGCGTTGTTGCTGATCGCGCTCGATGGCTTCGAACAGGGCGGTGAAGTTGCCTTCACCAAAGCCCTTGTTGCCCTTGCGCTGGATGATCTCGAAAAAGATCGGACCGATGTTGGTCTCGGTGAAGATCTGCAGCAGCTGCTTGCTGGAATCATCCGGCTCGGCATCGATCAGAATGGAGTTTTCGCGCATGCGATCGACGTCTTCACCATGCTCGGGGATGCGCTGGTCTATCACCTGGTAATAGGTGTCCGGGGTGTCCAGAAACTTGACCGCGTGCGCATGCATGGCTTCAACGGTCTGGTAGATGTTGTCGGTGTAGAGGGCAATGTGCTGCACGCCTTCGCCGTGATACTGATCGATGTATTCGTTGATCTGCGACTTGGGATCGGACGACTCGTTGATGGGTATGCTGATGCAACCGTCGGGGGCCGTCATCGCCTGCGAGCGCAGGCCGGTCTGCTGACCCTTGATGTCAAAATACTTGACCTCGTAGAAGTTGAACAGCCGGCTGTAGAAATCCGCCCACTGACCCATGTTGCCATCGATGACGTTGTGGGTCAGGTGGTCGATGAAACTCAGCCCGAAACCGCGCGGATGCGGATCAACGCCATCAAGAAACTCGAACTGCGAGGTGAACACGGTGCCGTCGCGATGATCGCAAAGATACAGAATGCTGCCACCGATACCCTCCAGCGCCGGTGCGCGGATGGCCAGTTCGGCCGCCGCCGGATGTGCCTGCGCGGCACGCTGCAGACAATGCTGATAGGCAGCTGCCGCATCGTCCACACGCAGCGCAAAGCCGGTGCAGCAGGGACCATGGGCGGCGACAAAGTCGCGCACAAAACCGCTCGCCTGCTGATGCACGACAAAATTGACATCGCCCTGACGGTACAGCGCCAGCGGTGCGGTGCGGTGATTGGCCACATGGGTGAAACCCATGCGTGTGAACAGGCTGTCCAGCTGCGCCGGATCGGGCGCGGCAAATTCGACAAACTCGAAGCCGCTCAGCCCCAGCGGGTTGTCACGTGCTTGCGGATCCGGTGAAACTGACGATGCGGATGCGTTCATGGGACTCTCCGGTTGGTGGTTTTCTGGTGGCTGGATCGCAACATGATCCACGCCGTGAATCGTTCGTAGTATTATGGCACAAACGGCCAGTTAGTTACATATGAAACCATCTACCCACACCGCCGGCCAGCCGCCAGACAGTGCGCAGCAAGCCAGTCACGAACAGGGCGCGCAGACGGCCAGCGCCATCGACCTGGAGCGCTTTCTGCCCTATCGGCTGATCCGGCTCAGCGCCGCCATCAGCCGCGGCATCGCCGCCGAGTATCAGCAGCAGTTCGGCCTCAGCATTGCCGAATGGCGGGTGCTGGCGGTGATCGCCCGCTTTCCCGCCAGCAGCGCCAGCGAACTCGGCGAGCACACCGGCATGGACAAGGTGTCGATGCATCGCGCCGTGCGTGCCCTGCAACAGCAGGGGCTGATCGCCAGCGATCAGTCCACCCGCGACCGCCGCCGCCAGCACCTGCGGCTGAGTCGCAGCGGTCAGCAACTGCATGACCAGATCGCCCCGCGCGTGCTGGAATTCGAGCAGCGCCTGCTGGCACCGCTGGGCAGCGTCCGCAGTGGACAGTTGCACGCCCTGCTGGAAGCACTGCAACACAGCATCGATGCCCTCGACAACAGCCAGCACGAAGCACCCCGGCATGAGTACTGACCAGCTTGCCGGTGATGCCCGGCTGCAGTCGCTGCTGCACTGGGCCAGCGCTCAAACCGGCTGCAGCTGGCAGCCCGAAGCGGTGGCCGGAGACGCCAGCGCGCGGCGCTATTTTCGCCTGCAGCGCAACGATACGCAGGCTGCAGACAGTCTGGTGCTGATGGATGCGGCACCGCTGGATGCGGCCGCGATTGATGAGTTCCGCCGCTTTCTGGATGTCACCGCACGGCTGCACCGCGCCGGTCTGCACGCACCGCAGATCCATGCCAGCAATGCCGGACTGGGTGCCATGCTACTGGAGGATCTCGGCGACAGGCTCTATCGCGACGCGGTCACCAGCGACAACGCCGATGCGCTGTACGGCGACATATTTGTGCTGCTGCAGCGACTGGCGCTGGAGGTCGATGCCAGCGGCCTGCCCGACTATGACCAGGCCAGCCTGCAGCAGGAAATGGACCTGCTGCCGCAGTGGTATGCCGACGCCTGGCTGCAGCAGCCGTTCAGCGACGCCGAGCGGCGCGACTGGCATCAGGTCTGTGACTGGCTGTGTCAGCAGGCACTGCAGCAGCCGCAGGTGTTTGTGCACCGTGATCTGCACAGCTGCAACCTGCTGCAGACCAGCGACAACAACCCCGGCATCATCGATTATCAGGATGCCGTGCGCGGACCGATCAGCTATGACCTGATCTCCTGGCTGGTGGACCGCTACATCCAGTGGCCACGTCAGCGTCTGGTGAACTGGTACGAACAGCACCGCCAAAGTCTGCAACTGCAGGTGCAACCGCAACAATGGCTGCAGTGGTGCGACGCCATGAGCATGCAGCGCAAACTGAAAGTGCTGGGCATTTTTGCCCGCCTAGCACTGCGCGACCACAAGCCGCAGTATCTTGCGCTGCAGCCCGGTTTTTACCGTCATCTGCTGCATACCGCAGCGCTGTACCCTGCCACGCAGCCTTTGCTTGGCCTGCTCGGCAAGCGTCCGCCCGCAACCCATGAGCCGGCACCGTGATCACCCAGGCGCTGATTCTGGCCGCCGGTCGTGGTGAGCGACTGCGCCCGCTGACCGATCACTGTCCCAAGGCTCTGGTCGAGGTCGGTGGTCGCACCCTGCTGGACTGGCATCTGCTGAAGCTGGCGCAGGCCGGCATCGAACAGCTTGTCATCAACACGCACCACCTGGCAGCACAGCTGCATGCCCATGTGGCAAACGCTGCCAACCACGGCATGCGCATCCGCTTTTCCGATGAGCAGCCGCAGGCACTGGAAACCCTGGGCGGCATCGTGCATGCCCGCAGACTGCTGCGCGACGAGCCGTTCGTGCTGGTCAATGCCGATGTGCATGTGGCCTGCGATTACCGGCAACTGGTGCAGGCGTCACTGCAAGCCAGCGGCCCGCAGGCCCTGTTGCTGCTGGTGCCCAATCCGGCGCATCATCTGCGCGGTGATTTCAGCCTGCACGACGGCCTGCTGCAGACGGCCCATGCAGCACCCACCTACACCTATAGCGGCCTGGCCGCGATGCACCCGGCACTGCTGGCAGGCATACCCGATGACGGCCAGCCCCGACCGCTGGCACCGCTACTGCAAAGCAAGGCCAAACAGCAACTGATTGCCGCCGAACTGCTCCAGGGAGGCTGGCACGATGTGGGCACACCGGCGCGACTGGCTGCTTGCCGGGAACATTTGCGCGCAGCCTGCTGATAGTTTATCTTTGATTTGAAGGATTAAACCAAGGGCTTACAACCGTGCTTGAAAATTTCAGACATTACCTGATTTTGGCGATATGCTGTTTTTACAGCCTGCTGCCGATGCGCCTTTTTGCTGAAGATCATGCGCTGTGCAAAACACTCGATCAGGATGTTGCCATCGTTGAGCGGCAACAACCCGCTTTCCCCTACTTTGCTGCACTTTATTGTGTCGAAGGCTGGGTGCGGCTTGAATTCACCATCAATACCATTGGCCGCGCAGAAGACATCACGGTGCTGGACAGTTCGGCTCCCGGCGTGTTTGATTCTGTCACCAACGCCGTCGAACACTGGAAATTCCTGCCACGCTGCGTTGAGGGAGAACCGGTAAAGCAAACAGCAACGCAAGTCATTGACTTTGCACTGGCATCCTACAACGTTGAACAGTGCCAGACTGCGATCCCTGAGCAATTGCTTGACACCCTGATCAATCTCGCATCGATCAGAACTGAACTGACTGAAAAGGTCAATAATAATCAGTCAATTGATGACTATTTGCCGCTTACAGCCGTCGGCAGCGATGAGCTTGGGCAACTGGAGCAGATCCATCTTGATCACATGGCCAAGTTGTTGGAAATGCGTGTGCAGTGGTACCAACTGTACTCTGAGAACAACGACATTGATGCGCTGATTCCATTGCTATCACCAGCCTACCTGGAGGCTGACGTTGATTTCAACGATGCTCAGCAATTGGTCAGCTCTGTGCAGCAATCCATCGTCTCCCGCTGGCAGACCTATCTGCAGCTCAACGCCCAGTTCAGGCAAACACTGCATGAAGTCGCAACAGAACTTTCAGATCTCGACACCGCTTCACGAGCCATTCTCATTGACAATAGCATCACTTCCCAGCTGGCCGAAGTCGAACAGGTGAAACAAATACAGCAAACCGAGCTGGACATCGCGCAACGTTATCATGATCTCAGTCTCTGGTTGCATCTGAACAGGCGATCGTGGCAATCCGAAGACGGCCAACTCCAGTTCAAAGATGTGGCCGACGCGGATTACTACGCCGATCAATTGCAGAAACTCGAAGATCAAATCAGCCATTTGCAGAACAAGCTGTATCTACCAATCAGCATTGCCGCCAAAGCACTCTGATCCTCCTGCGGACAGATTCTCCCATGGCTCAGTCATGTTGGTTGCGATCCGGCATCCTGTCTCAACTGCAGACAGGTAGACCTTGTTGGCAGCATCCAGCCATGCATCCACACCGCGTGCAGATTACAATGATGGTCTTGTCCACAGTCAGGGAATCTGTTCATGGCCACAATCGCCATTCTCAAGGAACATGGCAGCGGTGAGCGGCGCGTGGCGCTGGATCCGCCCAGCTGTCGCAAGCTGATCGATCAGGGCCACACGCTGCAGGTGCAGCGCGATGCCGGTGCCGAGGCCGGTTTCAGCAACCAGGCCTATGCGGACGCCGGTGCCAAGCTGCTCGACGATGCCCAATCCACGATGCAGGGCTGTGATGTCCTGCTGTGGATCAATCCTCCGACACACGAAACCCTCAAACCTCTGGAATCAGGCCGTACCCTGATCGGCCAGATGCTGCCGGGCCTGCACGATCATCTGCTCGACGATCTGCGTCAGGGCCAGCATCTGGCGCTGGGCATGGAGCTGGTGCCACGCATCACCCGCGCCCAGAGCATGGACGTGCTGTCATCCCAGGCCACCATCGCCGGTTACCAGGCGGCGCTGATTGCGGCCGATCTGTGCCCGCGGGTGTTTCCCATGCTCACCACCGCCGCCGGTACCTTGCGTCCGGCCAAGGTGGTCATCATCGGCGCCGGTGTCGCCGGCCTGCAGGCGATCGCCACCTGTCGTCGGCTGGGTGCCCAGGTGGAAGCCTATGACATCCGTGCGGCCGCACGCGAGCAGGTGCAGTCACTGGGGGCACGCATGATTGATACCGGCGTCGACGCCGAGACCGAGGGTGGCTATGCCCGCGACCTCACCGAGGCAGAAAGACAGCAACAGGCCGACGTGCTGGCCGAGCATCTGGCCAAAGCAGACGTGGTCATCAGCACCGCTGCCATCCCCGGTCGGCCGGCACCGAAGATCATCACCAAAGCCATGGTCGAGGGCATGCAGTCTGGTGCGGTGATCGTTGATCTGGCCGCCGAGACCGGCGGCAACTGTGAGCTAACCCAGCGTGGCGAAACCATCAACGTCAATGGCGTCATCGTTGCCGGGGTGGTCAACATGCCCAGCCGCGCGCCGCTGCACGCCAGCGAAATGTACGCCCGCAATCTGCTGGAACTGCTGAAACTGGTGTTTGACGAGCAAGCACAGGTGGCACCGGATTTTGATGACGAAGTCATCGCCGGCTGCGTGCTGAGCCGGGACGGTCGCATCGTGCACAAACTCTACGCCGACAAGGAGTAACGAAAATGGAAGGTTTTCTGACCCTGTATGTGATCATGCTCGCCGCCGTGGCCGGCTTCGAGCTGATCTCGAAAGTGCCGGCGGTGCTGCACACGCCGCTGATGTCGGGCTCCAACTTCATCCATGGCATTGTGCTGGTCGGTGCCATGGTGGCGCTGGGCCAGGCGGAAACCACCATGGAACAGGTCATCGGCTTCGTCGCCGTGTTCCTCGGCGCTGGCAACGTGGTCGGCGGTTACGTGGTCACCGAGCGCATGCTGCAGATGTTCAAGCGCAGTGACCAGCAGGAGCAGCGCGCCGAGCGTGCTGCCGAGGAGACCTCGTCATGATGCCCGAGTGGATGAACCAGTTCGTCATTCCCGCGGCGTATTTTGTCGCTGCGTTGGTGCTGATTCTGGGACTGCGCGCGATGAGCAGCCCGGTCACCGCCCGCCGCGGCATTGTGCTGGCCGGCCTGGGCATGGCGCTGGCGGTGCTGGTCAGCTTTGTGCATCCGGAAGTGATGGGCAATTACCTGCTGATGATCATTGCCATTGCCGTCAGCGGCGTGCTGGCGCTGGTCAGCGCGCGGCGGGTGCCGATGACCGACATGCCGCAAATGATCGCGCTATACAACGGCATGGGTGGCGGCTCGGCCGCTGCCATTGCTGCGGTCGAACTGTTGCGCATCCAGGGCGGCCACGATGCCGGTCTGCTGCTGGCGGTGATCGCCGGAAGCGGTGCGCTGATCGGCGCGGTGGCGTTTTCCGGTTCGCTGATCGCATTCGCCAAACTGCAGGGCTGGATGAAGCGCAACTGGCGCTTTCCCGGCCAGCAGTGGGTCAATCTGCTGCTGTTTGCTGCCACCCTGGTGTCCGGCTTCATGGTGGTGGCCGGCATCCACACCGATGGCTTGTCGGCGGGCACGCTGATGCTGGCGTTTTTCACCCTAGCGCTGGTGTTTGGCGTGCTCATGACGCTGCCGATCGGCGGTGCCGACATGCCGGTGGTGATCTCGCTGTACAACGCACTGACCGGACTGGCGGTGGGCCTGGAAGGTTATGTGCTGGACATACCGGCGATGATGATTGCCGGCGTGGTGGTCGGCGCGGCCGGCACCATGCTCACACAACTGATGGCGAAAGCCATGAACCGGCCATTGTCCAACGTGCTGTTCGCCGGCTTTGGCACCGGCGATGATGGTGCCGCTGCCGCCGGTGGCGACGGCAGCATGACCGCCATTGAGGCAGTCGATGGTGCCATTCTCATGGCCTATGCCGAGACCGTGATCATTGTGCCCGGATACGGCATGGCGGTGGCTCAGGCACAGCACAAGATCTGGGAATTGACGCAGATCCTGCGCAAACGCGGTGTGCGCGTGAAATTTGCCATTCATCCGGTGGCCGGACGCATGCCGGGTCACATGAATGTGCTGCTGGCCGAGGCCGGGGTGCCGTACGACCTGATCGAGGATATGGAAGACATCAACGACTCCTTCAGCCAGGCCGATGTGGCGCTGGTGATCGGAGCCAACGATGTGGTCAATCCGGCCGCCCGCGATGACACCGCCAGCCCGATCTACGGCATGCCGATTCTCAATGTCGATCAGGCAAAGAATGTGATTGTGATCAAACGTGGTCGCGGCACCGGCTTTGCCGGCATCGAGAACGCACTGTTCGTGGCCGACAACACCAAGATGCTGTTCGGTGACGCACAGAAGATGGCACAGGAACTGATTGCCGGAGTGAAAACGCTGTAGCTTGCACTGTTGGTTCCCATGCTGGCTTGTGGTAGCGGCTTACCATGTGCATGCAGCCAGGAACATGGCAAGACAATGCGGTCATGACGACGTCACAGTCAGCCATCATCATGACCTATGGCACAGTCACTGACTGTTGAAAAAAACCAAACAGGTGTTATAGTGTTGTAAAACACTAGAGGATAAAACCATGTCGACAACTCGCCTAATCACTGTATTGACCGCCGCGCTGCTGCTGGCAGGCTGTGGCAAGGATAAGCCTGAAAGTGCCAGCGATCCCTATGCCAGGGTACCGGCCGATACCGCCTATTTCTTCACCAATCTGGAAAACGTTGATGCGGAATTGCAGGCCTTCATCTGGGAACAGATGGTCATGCCGCTCAATGATACCTTGCAGAATCTGTCCAGCGAGCCGCTGTACCTGCCAGAGCTGGATGACGAAGATGCCGCGCATGTGTTGCGGCTGCAGGAAAAACTGCTGGCGTTTCTTGCCGATGTGGACTCACCGCAGCAATGGGCTGAGAAAACCGGACTGGCCACCGAGGGCCAGAGCATGATGTATGCGCTGGAGCTGTTCCCGGTGATCACCCAGCCTGTGGCCGATCAGGCCAGACTGGACGCGCTGATACTCGATGCCGTGGATGAACTGCGACTGACCGCCGATGTGGTCGATGTCGATGGCCAGCCGGTCAACGCCGTGCACGGCGACAAAGACGACGCGCCGATCAGTCTGTACTGGCGCAGCAGCAGTGATCGACTGACCACGGCCATACTGCCGGATGCCACCGCCGCCGCCCTGTTGCCAATGGTGTTCGGCGAGCAGCTCCCCACCCTGCCGATGAGCGCGGCGACGATACGACAAATGAACGAAAAGCACGGCTTCTCCGACATCGGCAGCGGTTTCATCAAGCCGGCGTCGATGTTTCAGGTGCTGGCCGACGACGGCAGTCAGACCCACGGCATGCTGTCTGCCCTGGCCGCCAGCAGTGGCGACGATGACCTGCAGGAAATGCTGGACTTCACACAGGATCCGCAATGCGTGAGCGAAATGAACGACCTGCTCAGCCGCATGCCGCAAATCAGCATCGGCTTGACCGAATTGAGCAGGCAGGCCTACAGCACCCGTGTGGTCACCGCGCTGGATCAGCGCACCCAGGCGCTGGTGCAATCCATGCTGGGGGATGCCCCGATTGGCAACGATCCGGGCGGTCTGTTCAACATGGCCATGAACATCAGTGTGGGCAACAGCATCAAGGCCATGCGCAGCCTGGCGGAGACCGCACTGGCCGATCCGTTCCAGTGTGCAGCACTGGAGGATCTGAACGCCACCGCGCAGCAGCTGCTGGACGCTGCCAATGCACCGATTCCACCGTTCATCGGCAATCTGACCGGCTTCGCCATGCAGATTGCAGACATCGGCAGCGTCAATTTCTCCGCGGAGGATTTTGATCTCGCCGCCATGCTCGATAAACTGGACAGCAGTTTCGTCCTGTATACCGACAACGCCGAAATGCTGCTCGGCATGGGGCAGATGTTTCTGCCGCAGCTCAATGGCGTGGAACTTGAACCAGGTGCCGAGCCGCAGCCGATTGATGTGCCGGACATGGGCATGCTGAACCAGCCTGTGTATGCCGCGTTGACCGAGAAAGCCATCGGCATCAGTTACGGTGCCAACTCCACGGCGGGTCTGAGCGATCTGCTGCAGGGCAGCAAGGTCATGCCTGATGCACTGCTGACTGCTGGCATTGATGCAAAACGCTACAACCAGATCATCAATGACACCATGCAGCAGGCATTGTCCATGGAATCCATCGACGAATCCGACGATCCGGAAGCCTACCGCGATCTGCAGCGCACCAGGGAAATGATCGAGAACAACCTCAAATACAGTGACAACCTGGGCCAGAACTTCACCACGCTGCGCATCACAGCCGATGGTCTGGTGCTGGACACTCGCCAGGAGTACGATCTGGACTGAACACCTGATCCAGCCCGGGCGGCACTGCCGCTCGGGAGCCTGTCGCGCCGCTGCATTGATGGGCAAGCCTGTAAGCACCATCCAGTTTATGTTCGCCTGCAAGCAGGCTCCTACCCGGCTTACGGCAGCTGGATGGTTAGCCTGCAGGCTGGCTCCAAGCATGCAATGGCTTGAATTGTAGGAGCCTGCTGGCAGGCGAACCATATAGATCCCAAGAGCAGCAAGCCGAGCTGATTACGGGATATCGACATCAATCCGGCAGCGGATACTTCAGACCGGTGGCACAGTTGAACAGCACCACATCCTCACCCGGCTGAATCCAGCCGCAGTCTGCCAGCTGCTGTGCCGCCGCCAGCGTGGCGGGCTCATCCATGCATATATGCACGCTCATAATGACCCAGACCTGTTTATTTAAAAAGCGAATTGACAAGCACATCGCTCAATGCTAGCCTGATATTCATAAAAAGGGGGGAAAGGGTTGAATCAGAGACATGGAATGTTACTGATCAAAGATAATGGAGATTCGTTATGAACACAGTTCCCCCCAACACCCCGAGTGTATCAGCACAATTACTACTGAAGTTTAGCAGCATAGCGCTGACTGCGCTGCTGGCACAATCTGTATACGCCGGTAGCACCAACACCACCTGTGAGATGATCAACCCCAATCCACCACGCGAGTTCGTCTGTGACACTTTTGGCGATGGTGCCACACTGGTATCACAGACCTGGTCGCTGACAAGTGCAGGAACCATCCTGGGCCAGACCACCGGCCTGCTGGCTGTAAGATGCGGTGGTGGCTCGAGCGTTGGCTACCAATTTATCGCTTCGCTGTCAGATGGCATGACTGATACTGGCTCTGGCAGCCTTCCCTGTGGAAACGGTGGTGGATCAGATTTTCCTGGACCTGTCGAACAATGTATTCCAGTCAATGGCCCATGCCCGGAGCCAGAGAGCATTCCTGTTCCTGATTCCTGAACAGATCAGTCATAATCGACCTAAACAGGATATTCATTTTTTAATTATCGATGAGTTGAAGATGTCAATATCTCATAAATTTAATTTACTAATACTGCTGTTGCTGAGTTTCTCAGCAACAGCCCAGTTTGGCGTTAATGACGGTTTTGTCAATACTAATGCAGTGCAATCCCTGCATTTGCTTGTGAGCCGTGCCGACAATGCCTACCAGAAGCAGAATTACAAAACTGCATTCAATTTTTATCAGATTCTATCCAAACAAGCCTGGGATCAATTCTCGCAGTATCGCATAGCTTACATGTATGCCAACGGTCAACATGTCAGGCAAAACTATATCATGGCTTATGCCTGGTCTACTCTAGCGGCAGAAACCGGCATTCCTGAGTTTAAACAATATAACTTACTTATCACTAATAAGATTGATGATAAAGACCTTGCAAAAGCTAAGGACATTGCAAACCGTTTGATAAGAGAATATGGCGTATTTCAGCAGGCCATGGCAAGCAGCAAGATGCTGCGAAAGGAAAAATTCAGCTGCACTGGATCTCGTGTTGGGAATAGCTGTTCAAGAATAAGCTCCAGCGGTCCATCTTGCAGCATTGCGGCCGATCGTCCGCCGCCGCCGAAATGTCTACGCATGGGGCGCCTAGGGCTGAACTCTGTAGCAGGTAATTTTCCATTACGTCTAAAAAGAGCTGAGCAACATTTGGAATTACTCATGCAGGAGTTCAACCCCGGCAGAGTGGAACTGCGTGATTTAGAGTTGTTTGAGGATGAAGTCAACGACGATGATGATTCCGAATAGAAGGTTCCCGAGCTTATTGCTGAGGCACCCAGTGGTACTGATCGTGATCATTAGATAGAGGGTAAATTATGTACAGGCCAAATTTCGTATTGATGATCATTTTATTGACCATGCATGCTCCTGCAGCAAGGTCACAACTCGGTAACAGTGGTTCTGCCAATACCAATGCCGTTCAGGCATTACAGGAAATCGTCTTACAGGCAGATCAAGCTTATGAAAATCAGGACTTCAACAAAGCGTTCAAGCTTTACCAGCGACTGGCAAAAGATGCGGGTGACGAGTTTTCCCAGTACCGTTTGGCTGTCATGCACTATCTTGGTCAGCATGTCGAACAAGATGTAGTCAGTGCCTATGCATGGTCGGCGCTCGCTGCCGAATCCGGCATTGAACAGTTCAGTCAATTCAATCGCAAGATGGCGTCAGCATTAAAACATGAGCAGTTGGAAGCGGGAACGCGCATGGCTCAAGATCTGATTCAGCAATACGGTATTTTTCAGCAAGCCTGGAAAACGCGCAAGTTGCTTCGTCAGGAGAAGTTTTCTTGCACCGGATCGCGTGTTGGCAACACCTGTGCAAGCGTCAGCACACAGGACTTTTCATGCTCCATTGGTGCAGAGCGTACGCCATCTGAGCGATGTCTGCGCATCGGCCGTATGGGCCTGAGTGCTGTGGCTGGCGCATTTCCACTCGAAGTCAAACAGGCTGAACAGGCATTGGAGGCGCTGATGGATCGCTACAATCCCGGCAAGGTGACGATGGGAGAGCTTCAGTTGCTGGAAGATCATGAAGATCACCAGGCACAGGAATAAAAGACACATTGCTCTGCTGCAGAGAAACAAGTCATCTGCTGTTCTGCATCGCAGTGATGCCCATCACCATTCGGTGTCATGAGGTGATGGCACAGGGCGAAATGATGCGTTTGGCAACGATGTCGAAACGGAACTCGGCAGTTGAGGCTGACGTTTCCCTAATCCCGCAATCTTTTCAATCCGGCAGCGGATACTTCAGACCGGTGGCACAGTTGAACAGCACCACATCCTCACCCGGCTGAATCCAGCCGCAGTCTGCCAGCTGCTGTGCCGCCGCCAGCGTGGCGGCACCTTCCGGGCACAACAACAGACCTTCATCGCGTGCCAGCTGCTTCCAGGCGGCAACAATGTCGTCGTCGCTGACCGCCCTGGCGGTACCGTTGGATTCACGCAAGGTCTGCAACATGAGCCGGTCGCCCACCGCGGCGGGTACCCGAATGCCCGCCGCCAGCGTGTCGGCGTGCTCCCAGCGCTTGGCTTCCTCGGCACCTTCGTCAAAGGCGCGCACGATCGGCGCGCAGCCACTGGCCTGCACCGCGACCATGCGCGGCAGTTGTTCCTGCTCCAGCCAACCCAGTGCCTTAAGCTCCTGAAACGCTTTCCACATGCCGATCAGCCCGGTGCCGCCACCGGTCGGGTAGACAATCACATCGGGCAACTTCCAGCCATACTGCTCGGCCAGCTCCAGCCCCATGGTTTTCTTGCCTTCCAGCCGGTACGGTTCCTTCAGCGTGGAAACATCGAACCAGTCACTGCCGGCAATCAGTTCGCGCACGCGTTTGCCGCAGTCGTCAATCATGCCGTCCAGCAGTTCCAGCTCGGCACCCTGCATGCGGATTTCATCAATGTTCATCTGCGGTGTGTTGTCGGCCGGGCATACCACCAGCGAGCGCATGCCACAGCGGCTGGCATACGCCGCCAGTGCCGCACCGGCATTGCCGTTGCTGGGCATGGCCAGCTTGTCGATGCCCAATTCACGCGCCCGCGCCACCGCCAGCGCCAACCCGCGCGCCTTGAACGAGCCGGTGGGCAGGCGGCCTTCATCCTTGATGGTCAAGCGCATGTGCGGATGGGCAACGCGGATCAATGGCGTCCGGATCTCGCCGAGCCGTGGCACGCGGGCATAATCCTGGCACGGCAACAGCTCTTCATAATTCCAGAAACCACCGTTGCGCCGGGCGAACACATCACGATCCACCTCGGCACGGATGCGCGCCAGATCGTAGCGACACAGCAAGGGCCGGCCGGCCGGTGACAGCTGCTGGATACGATCGGCCGGAAACAGCTCGCCGCTGAGGCTGCACTGCAGCTGTTGCAGATAGGACATCAGGGTCTGACTCCGGTAATGCGCGTGGCGGTCAAGGGTTCGACCAGCTTGCCGCGGGCCTGCAGAAAACGAAACGGTATCGACTCCAGCCGCATGCCGGCATTGACCTGAATGGCAAAGTGCAGATGCGGGCCGGAAGAGAAGCCGGTGTTGCCGGAACGGGCAATGGTTTCGCCAGCCAGTACCACATCACCGGGCTGCACCAGCGCCCCCTCCACATCCAGATGCGCGTAGATCGCCATGCTGCCGTCGGCATGATGGATGCGGATGGCATTGGCGCGGGCACCAAAGCGCTCGCGATCCTGACCGGCCCCGTAGTAATCCTGCTGCACTTCCATCACCACGCCTTCGCGGGTGGCCACAATCGGCGTACCCACTGGCATCGGAATGTCCACCGCATAGATGGCGTCCGGGCTGTTGTGGGTGGTCTGGCCATGAAAACCCTGGCTGATGATGAACTGCTGGCCGGCTGGCCACGGCGGCAGGTAGCGATGATCGCGATCGACCTGCACATTCGGCATGCCCGGCACAAACCGCGAAGTCACCTGATAACTCCAGCTGCGGTCCTTGCGCTGAGGCAGGTAGCGCACCAGTTCGCCGCTGTAGCCGCGCTCCAGAACAAAGCGGCGCGGCAGCGGCGGCTCGGTGCGCACGTTGTCGGATTCGGTCAGCCGCAGTTCAATCTGCACCGGGCCGTGCATGAGGTTGTCGATGATCTGTTGTCGGCGACCGCCAATGGTCTCGGTGCGCATGCGTATGGCCGAGGCCGTGTCGACCCGCACGCGGCGCGTTTCCACCTCGACATCGGCTTCCGGGGGCCGGTCGGTATAGTGGACAATGCCGTTTTCGTCGGTGTATTTGTAGATGGTTTTACCGACGGCCGTCAGCGGCAGCCACAACAACGCTGCGGCCAGCAGACAGCGTGTCGGAATATGCCAGTGGGTTGCCTTCATCGCCACAATGCTACCGCAATACCCGGCTGATCAACAAAAAAACCGTCCACGCCCAGCGCCCGATAAAACCGCAGTTCGGCGGCCAGATCGCCACTGGCAGCCGGATCTGCACTGCTTTGCAATGCGCCGGGCAAAAACACGTTTTCCGCGCGGAATGTCCAGGCATGCACACACAGGCCCGCAGCGTGCGCAGCGGCCACCATGGTGCTGGCGTTGGCTGCCTGCAGTGCGCCGTCAGTATCGGCGCGCGCGATGATGTGCTTGTCCACACCCACCGCGTCGGCATGGTCGCTGATCTGACGCAAGCCCGCCGCCGTTGCCATGGCGGCATAGCTGTGCAGCCTGCTGGCGTCATCGGGCTGCTGCTGCAGATCTGCGGGTATCCCGTCGGCAGCAATCAGCTGCACCAGCCGCAGCTCAGTCAGTTTCCGCAGCCGTCTGAGTGACTGCGGCTCAAACGACTGCAACCAGACGGGATCGCTGCGCTGGCGATAGCCGGCAGCATGCAAGGTGTCCACCAGTGCCTGCTCCATGTCCAGCTCAAGGTCACGAAAATGCTGTGGATGCTTGAGTTCAGGATACAGCCCGATGGAGCGACCGGTAAGCCGCTGCAGCGACTGCACCAGCTCGATGATCGCGGCCAGACTGGGCACCCCAAACTGATCATCGAACCCGGCGTTGACCGAACGCAAGTGCGGAATGCGCTCACGTGCCCGCAACTGGTGCAGTTCAGCCAGCGTGAAATCCTCGCTGAACCAGCCATGCAGCAGCTCACCGTCAACCCTTTTGCTGCGCTGGCGATCGGCAAATTGCGGCAGCTCGGCGACGTTGGTGGTCAGCTCCAGACGATTGTCATGCCGCGCCACCAGTTCACCATCCCGGCTCATGACCAGATCCGGCTCAATCACATCTGCACCCTGAAACACTGCCAGCGCGTAGGCGGCCAGAGTGTGCTCGGGCAGGTGGCCACTGGCACCGCGATGGGCAATGATCAGCGGCACAGATTCAGTCATGCCACAGTCGGGCTGAGCAGCGGCCGTGTGCGACCATGCTGCTGGCAGCAGCGTCAGCAAGGTCGTCAGCAGCATCAACAGCAGCTGCGCTGCCGCACGGCGCTGGTGCCGTTGCCACAAGCTCGCCATACTCCGCATCAGACTGCTGCATGGGCCTGCATGCAGCCACTCGAACGCGCTATCATCTGCACACTGTTTACCTGCGAGATGCCGTGATGAAGCAAGCCGATGACCAGCAAAACGTATTTGGCGAACCACTGCACGAATGCAGCTGCAGACCGATGACCGGCTGGCTGCGCGATGGCCGCTGTGTCAGCGATGCCACCGATCTGGGCCTGCACATAGTCTGTGCGCGCATGACGGCAGAATTTCTGCAGTTTTCCGCCGCACGCGGCAACGACCTGAGCACGCCAAGGGAGGAGTTCGGCTTCCCTGGTCTGAAGCCCGGCGACGACTGGTGTCTGTGTGCCCTGCGCTGGCAGGAAGCGCTGGAGGCCGGCGTGGCGCCACAGGTGCGACTGCAATCCACCAGCGCGGCGGCACTGGAAGTGCTGGACATTGCCGATCTGCGCAGACATGCCCTGGATCTGATGTAAGCCCGGATCATTCATGTCCCGCTGCAGCTCTTGCTCAGGCCCTGAGCATGCAGGGGTGTCTGTGCGGACTGACGATCATCACATGCCCGGCGGCAGCATGCCCTTGGGCAGCCGTCCCTGCATTTTCTTCATCATCTTGGCCATGCCACCGCCGCCCATCTTGCGGAACATTTTCTGCATCTGCGCATACTGCTTGATCAGCCGATTGATGTCCTGCACCTGGGTGCCGGAGCCAGCCGCGATGCGCCGCTTGCGTGAGCCACGAATGATGTCGGGGAAATGGCGCTCCTGGCGGGTCATCGAATTGATGATGGCGATCATGCGCTTGCTGTCACTGCCCGCTGCCGCCTGCTTGCGCACGGCTTCCGGCAGCTGGCCCATGCCCGGCAGTTTGTCCATCAGCGATGCCATGCCGCCCATGTTTTCCATCTGCAGCAGTTGCTGACGAAAATCCTCCAGGGTGAACTTGCGGCCGCTCTGCACCTTGCGCGCCAGCTGCTCGGCCTGCTTGCGATCGACCTTGCGCTCGACCTCCTCGACCAGGCTGAGCACATCGCCCATGCCGAGTATGCGTGATGCCAGCCGGTCCGGATGAAACGGTTCCATGGCATCGGTTTTTTCGCCCATGCCGATGAATTTGATCGGCTTGCCGGTGATGGCTCGCACCGACAGTGCGGCACCGCCCCTGGCATCACCATCGGCCTTGGTCAGTACCACCCCGGTCAACGGCAGAGCCTCGTTGAAGGCGCGTGCGGTGTTGGCCGCATCCTGACCGGTCATGGCATCGACCACAAACAGTGTTTCGTGCGGACCGATGGCCCGATGAATGGCCTTGACCTCGTCCATCATGTCGGCATCAATGTGCAGTCGACCGGCGGTGTCCACCAGCAGCACATCAAAATGCTGTTGTCGGGCATGTGCCTGCGCCTGCTCGGCGATCTGCTGCGGTTTGCCGATGGCCTGGCCATCGAAGTAATCGGCACCGACCTGCGCGGCCAGCAGACGCAGCTGTTCCATCGCCGCCGGGCGATAGATGTCACAACTGGTCACCAGCACGCGTTTCTTTTCACGTTCACGCAGATAGCGCGCCAGCTTGCCCACCGAAGTGGTCTTGCCCGCGCCCTGCAAACCCGCCACCAGCACGGTGACCGGTGGCCGCGCCTGCAGATCCAGCGGTGCCACCTGTTCCCCCATCAGCGCCACCAGCTGCTGATGCACCAGTTTGACCAGTGCCTGGCCTGGCTGCAGGCTGGCATGTATCTCCTGCCCGACGGCGCGTTCGCGGATGGCGCTGATGAAGTCCTTCACCACCGGCAAAGCCACATCGGCTTCGAGCAGCGCCACGCGCACCTCGCGCAGGGTCTCGCGAATGTTGTCCTCGCTGAGCCTGGTCTGGCCGCGAAGCTTCTGCAGGGTGGCGTTTAGACGATCACTGAGATTTTCAAACATGTTGCTGGTTTACCTTGCTGATTGGCCCGCAGCCGGGCGCACCGGACACTGATCCACGGCCTCCAATGATGCATTATAACGGCGACCATGTGATAATCATTCCCGGTTTCCATGCATTGATTGTGTTTCATGTCCCTGACCCTGCCACTGGCCATAGTGCTGTACCTGTCTGCCGGATTTCTGGAAATCCGCCAGCGCGGCATGGCGCAGATGACACAGCTGATGCGCTGGCTGCCAAAGCTGCTGCTGCTGGTTGCAATTTGCGCCCATGCCGCAGCGCTGGGCGGGTATCTGTTCAGCGATCAGACCACACTGAATGTGCACATACTGCATCTGTTCGGGCTGCTGGCACTGCTGGTCGCCATGCTGTCATTGAGTTTTTCCGTGAGCAAACCCAGCGCGATGCTGGACCTGAGCATCTATCCGGTGGCCATTCTGTCGCTGCTGCTGTTGCTGCTGCCGCATGGCGGCATTTTCATCGATCATTACGACCAGCGCATGGGTGCGCACATCATCAGCTCACTGCTGGCTTACGCGCTGCTGTCGATCTGCGCCCTGCTGGCGATCCAGATTGCCGTGCAGGACACGCTGATCCGGCGCGGGCGCATCATCTGGCCGTTTCAGCATCTGTCCATCATGAGCCAGGAAAAGCTGCTGTTCCGGCTGATGACCTTCGGCGTGCTGCTGCTCACCGTGTCACTGGTCACCGGTCTGCTGTTTGTGGACAATCTGTTCGCCCAGCATCTGGCCCACAAGACCGTGCTGTCGATCATGTCGTGGCTGGTGTTCACCGGCCTGCTGCTGGGGCGCTGGCGTTTCGGCTGGCGCGGACGGCTGGCCATTCGGCTGACGCTGGCGGGCATGCTGCTGTTGCTGCTGGCCTATTTCGGCAGCAAGTTCGTGCTTGAGGTCATGCTGCATGAAAGCTGGTCGAACTGACATCCCGATGACAGCCGCACCGCATTAGGCCAGGTCTATGGAGTCGATCTCCACCACCACGCTGGCGATTGTGCTGGTGTTTCTTATTGTCATATCGGCGTTTTTTTCCAGCTCCGAAACCGGACTGATCGCGCTCAACCGTTATCGGCTCAAACACCGCGCCGATCGCGGCCACAAGGCAGCCATGCGCGCTGAGCTGCTGTTGCGACGACCGGACCGGCTGATTGGCCTGATACTGCTCGGCAACAATCTGGTCAACATTCTGGCCGCCTCGATTTCCTCGCTGATTGCCATCCGTCTGCTCGGCGAAAGTGGCATCTGGGCCTCGACCGTGGTGCTGACGATCGTCATTCTGATCTTTGCCGAACTGGCACCAAAAACCATGGCTGTGCAGCATCCCGAACGCATCGCCTTTCCGGCGTCCTACGTGTTGACGCCGATGCTGAAGCTGCTGTATCCGCTGGTGGTACTGATCAATATGGCGGCCAACTCGGTGTTGCGGCTGTTTCGCATCCGGCCGCAGGAAGGTGCCATGCACCAGCTCACCCGTGACGAATTACGCAGCATTGTCTCGGACAAGCACCGCGACCTGTCCAGCGATCATCAGCAGATGCTGCTGAACATCCTCGATCTGGAACACGGCCGGGTCGAGGACGTGATGGTACCGCGGCAGGAAATCACCGGGCTCGACATCAGTCAGTCCTGGGAGCAGATTCTGCAAAGCATCTCGCAATCGCTGTACACCAGACTGCCGGTGTACCGGGATGATCTTGACAATCTGGTGGGCTTTCTGCACATCCGCACCATCATCACCAAGCTGGCGCAGGGCCGGCTAACTTTTGCCGATGTCAAAAAATCCGTGCGCAAGCCTTACTTCATACCCGAGGGCACGCCATTGACGCGGCAACTGCTGGAGTTTCAGCGGCTGGAGCGGCGTGTCGGCATGGTGGTGGACGAATACGGCGACATTCAGGGTATGGTGACGCTGGATGACATTCTGGAGGAAATCGTCGGCGATTACACCAGCGATGCGCGCATCGGACCGCACAAGCAGATCCGGCGCATGGACGATGGTGCCTGGCTGATCGATGCCAGCATCAACCTGCGTCAGCTCAACCGGCAGTTCGACTGGGAGCTGCCCACCGACGGTGCCGCCACCCTCAATGGCCTGATTCTGGAAACTCTGGAATCGATTCCCGAAGGCAAAGTGGCCCTGCGCATCGGCGAGCAGATCTTCACCATCGCCGATCTAGGTGAGAACGGCATCCGCAAGGTGCTGGTCAAACCAGGCCAGGACTGATTCCGGCCTGTCACTGCGGCAGCCAACACCAGGTAAACAACGAGTCGGCCGATAAGCCGGGTTCTGTCGTGGACAGTCATTCATCTGCGACCGCCGTCACCGGCAGCCTGTAGCGACCTACCCGAAGGCGACGCGGGCCACGCCAAGCCTTCCTATTTGGTCTTGCTCCGGGTGGGGTTTACCCTGCCACAACTGTTGCCAGTTGCGCGGTGCGCTCTTACCGCACCATTTCACCCTTACCACCGTTACCGGTGGCGGTATATTTTCTGTGGCACTTTCCGTAGGCTCGCGCCTCCCAGGCGTTACCTGGCACCCTGCCCTGTGGAGCCCGGACTTTCCTCTGTCAGGCCTGGGCCCGGCAGCGACTGTCTGGCCGACTCGTGTCGCCATTATCACCGATTGGCCGCTGCACAACAATCTGAACCAGGCGCTTGCCCGCTCAGTCGTGCAAGGGTACCGTCACGGTGAATGCGCCGCGCAGCTCTCCGACTTCGAAATCACGCGCCTGGTCCTGTGGATAGCCGGCATCAATGGTCGCAGCCACTGGTGTAGCGATGTTGCTGCCATGGCAATTCAGACAGAGTGGCTGCATGGGAATGGCACGCATCCAGCGACCGCTACGCGCACCGTTGTCGTTGTGCACGGCAAACACCTCAATCTGGCTGGCCGGCTCACCGGCAGCCAGTCGCGCCTGCATGAGCTCCAGCATGCGTTGCTCACAGGCATCGGGCTGATTGTCTGGATTGCGCACGCGCAAGGCAGTACGGCCAACCTGCATGGCATGTGCGGTGGAAACCTGGTCAGCAATCTCCGGTGCCTGCAGGCGACAGAATGCAACCGCCGCCACCGGCCCCTCAGCCTGGATGGACTGTTGCAGTGTGCTGACCAGGTTCCGGCCCAGTTCCGCAGCGCCCTGCCTGGCTTCGGTAACCCAATTTGGCGGTGCCTCCTCGCCACCGGCAGCCAGCGGCAGAATCAGCACACCGGCCAGCAGCCATGCTGTGTGGCGACCGCTCATTTGAATGCCGCGCCCGGTCGCTGTCCCATCGTCTTCAGTACTCTGGCGAGTGGGCAGAATCCGGTGAAGGCCGCCTGCATGAGATTGACACCCATCAGCGCGGCCAGCCACAGCCACTGCCAACTGAACAGCCAGCCCAGCGCAACGCTCAACAGTATCATGCCACCGGCAAATGCCATAACGATTCGATCTATGTTCATTACAAGCTCCTGTGTGTGGTGACCCGGACAGACCCGGTGACGCTTGCTGACAGTGACACCAGGGCCTGCTTGCGGGCTTGCATAGTTAATCTGCAAGTACTAATATAAGATTATTCTAATTTATAGTCAAGCCAGCGGCAATCACCGAGGTCAGGTTCATGTCATACCCTTCCATGCTGGATAAACTGGCACATCGCAGCACTGCTTTCGCGCTGCGTCGTGCCGGACTGATCAGCCTGAGCCTGCTGCTTTCCACGCTGTTGCTGGTGGCGCTGGCAGCTCTGCCCAGTCTGTGGCCACAGCAGTTTCCCGGTCTGCATGCACTGAGCATTGATACCGACCCGGAGAACATGCTGGCCGCAGATGAGCCGGTGCGACAGTTTCACGATCAGGCCACTGCCGATTTCGCCATTCATGACCTGCTGGTGATCGGCATCATCAACCGTAGCGATCCCGACGGCGTGTTCAACCCGGCGTCGCTGGCGCGCATTCATGCGCTGAGCGAATATGCCGTAGGGCTGAGCTATCCCGCTACCGCTGATGGCTCCGGTGCCCGACAAACCGAGCGCGTCATCGGTGTCGACATCCTGTCACCCGGCAACGTCGACGACATACGCCAGGACGGCCCGGGGCAGGTTACATTTTCCTGGCTGATGCCTGAGCCACCGGACACGCGCAAACAGGCGCGGGCGGTGCGGGAGAGGGCTCTGCGCATCCCCATGCTGGCCGGCACCATGCTCGGTCGCGACCACAGCACGCTGGCCCTGTACCTGCCATTGAGCAGCAAGACGATCTCATGGAATGTGCGCCGTGACCTGTTGGCATTTGTCGCCGACTGGCCGGCGGACGACGAACTGCACATCACCGGACTGCCGGTGGCAGAAGACACCTTTGGTGTGGAGATGTTCTACCAGATGGCCATCTCGGCACCACTGGCGATGCTGGTGATCTTTCTGCTGATGTGGTGGTTCTTTGGTCATCTGCTGCTGGTGATCTCACCCATGATCGTGGCGCTGGTCAGCGCGCTGTCTACCATGGCGCTGCTGATCATCAGCGGCAACACCATCCACATCATGAGTTCGATGATCCCGATCTTCATCATGCCGATCGCGGTACTGGACGCGGTGCACATTCTGTCAGCAGCGTTCGACAGCCATCATCAGCATGAAACTCGCGCCGACACCATGCAGGCGGTGATGACCGAACTGTTTCGGCCCATGCTGTTCACCACGCTGACCACCAGCGCCGGCTTTGCCTCACTGGCATTGACACCAATCCCGCCCGTGCAGGTGTTCGGCATATTCGTCGCCATCGGTGTGCTGCTGGCCTGGCTGTTTAGCATCACCTTTATCCCCGCCTACTTCATGCTGATTCCGGAGCAGCGGCTGCAATCCTTTGGACATGCCACCAGCGCCGGCAACGATCGCGGCAGCTGGCTGGTTCGATCAATGCAGCTGTGCGCCCGACTGGCGACCACACAACATCGCCTGATCATGCTGGCGGCACTGCTGATGCTGCTGTTGTCTGTCTGGGGCATCAGCCGCATCCAGATCAATGACAACCCGATCAAGTGGTTTGAATCCTCCCACCTGATTCGCGTCGCCGACCAGGTTCTCAATGATCAGCTCGCGGGCACCTACATGGCCTATCTGCAAATTGAGGCCGATGCCAGCGACGATCTGCCGGCGCTGCGCCAGCAACTGATCAATGCCCTCAAACAACAGGCGCAGGACATGCCTGCCAGCGATGCTGCGGTCATGCAGGCGGCAATGCAGGTGATCCGGTCCGAGCCAGCTGACGAGCTCAATGACTGGTATCAGGCCATCCAGCAACAGCTTAGCGACCAGGCCGATCATAGCGACCAGCCACTGCTGTGGGAGGACGCCTGGCAGCTGGTTGACCGTTCGCGTGCACTGCAGGAAAGCTTCAAGCAGCCAGCCATGCTGGCATGGCAGCTGCAGTTGCAGCAGGCGCTGCAGGCCAGTGAGCAGGTGGGCAAGATCAATGCCTTGACCGACATCGTGCAGACGGTCTACCGCGAGTTGCTGGGCGGTGATGACTCAGCCTATCGTTTGCCGGAAAGCTCTGCGGCCGTGGCCCAGACGCTGCTCACCTATCAGAACAGCCACCGCCCCCAGGATCTGTGGCACTTTGTCACCCCGGATTTCCGCCGCAGCAATCTGTGGGTGCAGCTCAACAGCGGTGACAACCGCGACATGGAGCAGGTTATTGCCAGCCTGGAGCGGTTTTTGCAATCCCATCCACCACCTCAGCCGGTCAGCGCAAAATGGTTTGGACTCACCTACATCAATGTGGTGTGGCAGGACAAGATGGTGCACGGCATGCTGCTGGCGTTTCTCGGCTCATTCCTGATCGTGCTGCTGATGATGAGCCTGCTGTTCCGTTCGCTGTTGTGGGGTCTGCTGGCGATGCTGCCGCTGACGCTGACCGTGGCGCTGATCTATGCCGTGATCGGCTTTATCGGCAAGGATTATGACATGCCGGTGGCGGTGCTCAGCGCGCTGAGCCTGGGCCTGGCGGTGGACTTCGCCATTCACCTGCTCACGCGCACGCGCCAGTTTTATCGCCAGCATGGCAGCTGGGCGAAGACCGTGCCCCAGGTGTTCGGCGAGCCGGCGCGGGCGATCTCGCGCAATATCATTGTGCTTGGTGCCGGATTCCTGCCGCTGCTGGCGGCACCACTGGTGCCGTATCAGACGGTGGGCATATTCATTGCCGCCATCATATTCGCTGCCGGCATGATCACGCTGTTGCTGTTGCCCGCAGTGATCCAGGCTTTGCAACGACCATTGTTTGACCGGCTCAGTCGCCGGCAGGAGGACTCAACATGAACATCATCACCATGATCAGCCGTGTCCTGATCGCTGTGGCGGCACTGCTGTGGTGTTTGCCGACAGCGGCCACTGACAACAGCGCGCTCAACGTGGAAGAGATCGTGCATCGGGCCAATCTGATTGCCTATTATCAGGGCAAGGATGGCCGCGCCGAGGTGCAGATGACCATCACCGACCAGCAGGGACGCGAACGAGAACGGCGCATGATCATCCTGCGTCGGGACGATGCAGACAGCGATGCACTGGCTGCACATGCCTATCTCAGTGCACAGCAGTATTATGTGTATTTTCAGCGACCGGCCGACCTGAACCGCACCGTGTTCATGGTATGGAAACAGCTGGACAGCGAAGATGATCGCTGGCTGTATCTGCCATCACTGGATCTGGTGCGGCGCATTGCCGCCACCGACAAGCGCAACAGTTTTGTCGGTTCGGACTTCTACTATGAAGATGTTTCAGGTCGTCAGCTGGACCTGGATGAACATGCACTGATCACTGAAACCGAGCAGTATTATGTGCTCAGATCCACGCCCAAACAGGCCGATCAGGTGGAGTTTGACTGGTATGTCAGCCATGTCCACAAAAGCACTTTCATCCCGGTGCAGATCAGTTATTACCGCAATGACCCCAACAAACCGGAAGGCCACAAGTACCGGGAGGCCACCGTACTGCAGGTCGAAACCATACAGGGCCGTCCAACCGTGACCCGCGCGCGCATGCAGTCACTGGATGCGGGCACCGAGACGGTGATGAGCTATCGCCGAGTCGAATACGACGTCGGTCTGCCTGCGGACATCTTCAGTGAGCGTCATCTGCGCTCGGCACCCAGACAGTATCTGCGCTGAGTCACTGTTGTGCGTGCTGCAACCTGGTTGATTGTGCTGGCTCTGATTGCCGGCAGTGCACCTTCGTTGTGGGCACAGGACAACAGCGCAGAGTCTGGGCAGGCAACCGACATCCCACCTCTGCCGCCGGGACTCCAGGATCCGCCACCGACAGATAGCAATGCAGAAATCGATGCGCGGACCAGTACAGAGACACCGCCTTTGCCGCAGGGTCTGGGTGACACCACACTAGCGTCAAAACCAGCACACAGCGATGCGGTCAACTCAGCTTTTGACAGCGGCGTGCATGGTTTCTGGGAAGTCAGGCTGGGCAGTCGCCTGCGCAGCGATCCCGATCAGCGCAGTCTGAGCATGGCAGAAACCCGCTTGCAGTTGCGCCGTGATCAGTCGCTGGGTGCGGTATTGCTGCGGGTCAACGCCGATCTGCTGTATGACGGCATCGCTGAAACGCAGAACATCGATCTGCGCGCAGGCCGCGGATGGCTGGATCTGCGTCAGGCCTATGTCTCGACACCGCTCGGTCAGTACCTGGATCTGCGCGCTGGCCGGCAGATACTTACCTGGGGCGTCGGCGATCTGCTGTTTCTTAATGACCTGTTTCCAAAAGACTGGAATGCTTTTTTCATTGGCCGTGATCTGGAGTATCTGAAGGCGCCGTCTGATGCCATCAAGCTGTCGGCATACACTGACGCATTCAACGTGGACCTGGTCTACACACCCCGCTTTGATCCAGACAGATTTGTCGACAACAGCAGATTGTCATTTTTTGATTCGCGCAGCAACAGTGTGATCGGTAGCAGCACTGTGTTCGAGCCGGTGTTGCCGGATCGCTGGTTCCGGGACGACGAATGGTCGATGCGCGCGCATCGTGTGCTGGGAGCGTGGGAGTTCGCCGGCTATGGCTACCGTGGTTACTGGAAAAGCCCGAATGGTTTTCGCCTGGCTGCTGACCACGACATGTCAGCGTCGTTGCAAGTGGTGTTCCCACGCTTGCATGCCTGGGGTGCAAGTCTGCGCGGCCCCATCTTCAACGGCATTGTGTCGATGGAAACCTCTCGCTATGACTCCCGCGATGACCCGACTGGCAGTGATCCACTGCTGCCCAATGATCAGTGGCGTTTTCTGCTTGGCTACGAGCAGGAACTGGTCGCCGATCTGACTCTGGGTCTGCAGTACTATCAGGAGCGCACACTGGATTACGATGCATTGCTGGCCTCGTTGCCGGATGGCATTGCAGCACCCGATCTTCGTCGTCACCTGCTGACTGGCAGAATAAATCTGCTAACCCATAACCAGAACGTGAACTGGACACTGTTTCTGTTTGCCTCACCGTCTGATGAGGACTTGTATCTGCGTGCCAGCTGGCAATGGCAGATGACGGATCGCTGGCAGACCGGGATCGGCTTCAACGTGTTTGCCGGAAGACAGCGGAACAGCTTTTTTGGCCAGTTCACAGACAACACCAATGTCCATGCCAGTCTGCGCTATGGCTTCTAGTCTGCCGGTAAGGATTTATCAGGGCATTAGCCACCGCTTACGTATGGAATCCAGCAAGCTCAAGTGACTCAACTTACATGATCAGTGCCTTCACCTGCAGCGAAGGCGGAAGGTGAATGACGATACACTGCCAGGCCATAGGCATTCGTATCCTGTGCATAAAAAAACCCCGACAAAACGAAGTGTATCGGGGTTTTGCTTGTAGATGCCTGGCAGTGACCCGGCTGCGCGGCCGTAACCGCGACAATGCATAGGCGGACTTCGCCGCTCCGTATGGCCCGTCAGGGCCTTCACCTGCAGCGAAGGCGAAAGGTGAATGACGATACACTGCCAGGCCATAATATTAGAATCCTGTGCAAAAAAAACCCCGACACAGCGATGTGTATCGGGGTTTTGCTTGTAGATGCCTGGCAGTGACCCGGCTGCGCGGCCGTAACCGCGTCAATGCATAGGCGGACTTCGCCACTCCGTATGGCCC